>Ga0210009_1000018_pt1 | contig 241459 bp, 235 predicted proteins | sample CryGeyCG2114_065_FD_185457 | JGI IMG/M metagenome (GOLD analysis project Ga0210009, IMG submission 185457) | Groundwater microbial communities from aquifer - Crystal Geyser CG12_big_fil_rev_8/21/14_0.65 (SPAdes) (version 2) | ecosystem: Environmental > Aquatic > Deep subsurface > Groundwater ...
ATGTGACGCAGTTGAATTTGGTGCGAACCTGACATTATGTTGAAACTCCATCCTGAAAATTATTTTAACTAATTGAACCCACTGCATTCTATCTTAGTTTGCCTGACTTGAAAATCCTATAATGTCCTTTTTTGAAATCGAAATTATTCTAGCTTCAAAATCACCACGTCGAGCTGAAATTCTCGAATCGATGGGTTTGAAATTCCGCGTTGTCCCCAGTCTTGCAGATGAAGTGATTCGAGACGATCTCACTCCCGCAGAAAATGCACGCGTTCTTGCCGAGGCGAAAGCATTGGCGGTCAGTTCTTTGCATCCGGGGAGTTTTGTTTTGGGAGCCGATACTCTGGTGGTCCTGGGTGACGAAATCATCGGCAAACCGCGTGACAAAAATCACGCGATCGAGATACTCCGGCTTTTGAGTGGAAAAACTCACAATGTTGCAACCGGTATCGCCGTAGCTCTTGGCGACGTGGTTGTGGGTCAAACGGTGGTGTCTCAGGTAACCTTTCACTCTTTGACGGACAATCAAATTGCTGATTATGTTGCTACAGGAGAGCCCATGGATAAGGCAGGGGCTTATGCCATTCAGGGACTGGGAAAGGCCTTGACGGCAGGTTACGAAGGCTCGTGGTCCAACATCGTCGGCCTGCCTGTGGAAGAGACGAGGCATCTTTTGAATAAGGCAATGAGTCTTTAATGAAAGTGCCGGGATTAAAAAACCTTGACATATCAAGCCGATCGGGAGTTCATTTTTTATTGACCCAATAAAAAGCACTTGCGGAAACTCAAGAAGTGCTTCTAAAATAGGCGATGGTAAATTGTTTGCGATGGATTCATTCTTTTCACTAGAGTGGTTTGGAATAGGTATTTGAGCGATGATAAAAATTCACGGATATTGTCATAAATGCAAGGCCCCTGTTTTTCTGGAGTCGACGATGGATGCTCTGGGAAATACTGTGTCGATTTTGCATTGCTGGAACGGGCACTATCACTGGATCAACATCGACAACCTCAGCGAAGATCTTCCTCCAGAGACTCGAAAGCATATTGTTGAGCAAATTTCTTTTTTTACGGTCTGATGATTTCTAGACATCCATTTCATCTCTTTGGTGTGGCACTCATCCTTTGGCTGGTTTTTATTTCCCCCACACTGTCCAACTCTGCACCACTTCCTGTTCCGCCGCCGGGGATGGTTTATATTCCTGAAGGATATGCACAGGTGGGTGACTCTTCAGGTGCGGATGATGCACGCCCCATGCATTTTGTTTCCACATCTGCATACTTTATGGATAAGTATGAAGTGAGCAATTCAGAGTATTCCGTGTTTGTCGCTGAGACGGGCCATATCAAACCGCGTTATTGGGATGACGATCGTTTCAATCAACCCGATCAACCTGTTGTGGGCGTGAGCTGGGAAGATGCCATGACCTACGCACATTGGAAGGGCGGAAGGCTTCCCACGGAAGCAGAATGGGAAAAGGCCGCACGCGGTGACGATGGCCGCCCTTATCCCTGGGGACGTAAATGGGACAAAGGATCTGCATTTTATTTCCTCAATATTTTTGGAGAAGTGGATCAGTACAAGCAGACCGCCCCGGTTGATTATTATCAATCGGGAGCCAGTCCTTACGGTGTCTATAATATGGCCGGCAATGTTTGGGAGTGGTGTTTGGACTGGTACGATCCCAACTATTACAAGACGAGTCCGGAATTCAATCCTGAAGGTCCTCTGAAGCCACTAAAAATGAAAGTTTTACGTGGCGGGTCCTGGATCAATTCCATCGACAGTGTGACGACCTACCACAGGGCACGTAACTACCCCAGTGTGAAAAACGAAATCTACGGATTCAGGACCGTAATACCTATCCGGTGAATTCCAAATCCCCCTCGGGAAAACTCGCCATCTTTTCCTGGTCGTTGTACGACTTCGCGAACACTATTTTCTCGATGAATGTGATTTCCTTGTACTTTGCCCTCTGGGTTACAAGCGATCACGCGGGATCGGATATCCTCTACAGCTTGGCGTTGTCACTTTCCATGCTTGCGGTTGCTTTGAGTGCGCCCTTGTATGGTGTTTTCTCCGATCATACTGGAAACAGAAGAGGACCGCTCATCGCATTCACCCTGTTGTGTGTTCTGGCGACAGGAGGGATTGGGATGACGGATCAGTTAGGAACCGGTCTGGTTTTGTTTGTGATTGCCAATTATGGTTATCACTGCGCGTTGGTTTTTTACAATGGGATGCTTCCGGGGCTGGCAAGTGGTGCGCGCATGGGATTGGTTTCGGGTTATGGCGTTTCTCTGGGGTATGTGGGGGCGATTGCCGGTCTGCTATTGGTCAAACCGTTTGTAGAAGCGGGGGGGCGTTCCTCAGCTTTCATACCAACAGCAGTTTTGTTTCTCGTATTTTCAATTCCCTGTTTTCTGTTTGTTCCCGACAGTGCTCGTAAAAATCCAGAACCGGTTTCATTGCAGAAGATTTGGCGCACCGCATTGCAGACGGGTCGCGACATTCAGCGTTACCGTATCCTTTTTAAATTTCTTCTGATCCATTTTCTGATTCTTGACGTTGTGAACACGCTCATTGCTTTTATGGCGATATACGCCAACAAAGTCATGGGCTTTAATGACAGTCAGATCAATACCTTTTTAATCCTTTCAACAGTTGGTGCGATGCTAGGCTCTTTAGCGATCGGCGGCTTGGCGCGGTGGAAGGGGGCGCAGAAAACCTATCTGCTGGTATTGTGGATATGGATCATTGTGCTTGCCCTGGCGGTCTTCAGTCCCGACCAGACCACGTTCTGGTGTGTCGGACCCTTGGCGGGAATGGGGATGGGGGGCGTGTGGACGGTGAGCCGCGCTTTATTGGCAGAATGGTCGCCGGCAGAAAAATTGGGTGAGTTTTTTGGATTTTATGGAATGGCTGGTAAAATAGCGGCCATTATGGGGCCTTTGCTTTGGGGGAGTGTGGTGTGGGTGTTGAACGATTTTCCCATCCTTAAATATAGAGGTGCTGTCTTCGCACTTTTGTTGATTGCAATAGGAACGCTTTTTCTTTACCGGAGTTTGATGAAGGAAGTTGGGGGCATTCGCGCCTAATAATGGACTTGACAGCCCGCCCCCATTGCGCTTAGTTTAAAATCAAATTCCACACATTCAATCCAGACAAATTATGAAGGGTATTCAATGAACTCGATTTTTAAAAAAATTATTTTTGCCTGCGCCACGTTAACTTTTATGGGAGTGACGCAAATGGCCTTTGCCCATTCGGGTCATAAACATGAAGCGGGCCCGACGATATCTTTGCCCGAAGTGGTCGCAACGGTTAATAAAACAGAAATCAAACAAGAGATCATTATTCAGGAATTAAAAAAAGCGATCAGTGCTTATAAAGAACGAGGTTTGCCGCTGTCATCGGATCAAGAAAAGACTGCGGCAAAAAAACTGATTCAGGATGAAATCGATCGTACCCTCCTCAAACAAAAGGGAGAGGAACTTGGAGTCACTGTCAGCGATGACGAAGTAAAAGCAAAGATCAAGGAAGTCAAAGATAGTTTCAAATCCGATGCGGTGTTTGGTCATACCCTTGCAAATCAGGGAATCACCTTAAAGGGATATGCCGAGCAATTGCGCGAAGATATTTTTCTGGAAAAAGTAATTGAGCAGGAAGTGGGGAAAAATGTAAAAGTGGAAGAGGAAGAAATCAGCCGTTTTTATGAGGAAAATCAAGACCGTTTTAAAACTCCTGAAAAAAGGAGAGCGAGTGTGATTCTCATTAAAACTCCAAAATCCAAAGGCTCCGAAGGTGAGGCGGCGGCAAAGAAAAAACTCGAATCCATTCGCACACAGGTTGTCAATGGTGCAGAATTTGATGATCTTGCGCAACGGTTTTCGCAAGACAGTCTGGCGAAAAAGGGCGGCGATTTGGGTTTTTTTACTGCGACGGAAATGTTCAGTCCCTTTTCCAGCAGAGCTTTCAAATTAAAAGTGGGAGATGTGAGTGAGGTGTTTAAGACGGGTCATGGTTACCATTTGCTAAAGGTTACCGGTGAAAAACCAGCAGAGATTAAGACACTGGCGGATGTTCACGATGAGATTCTTAGCATTTTCAAACGCAGAAAAACGGGCAAAGCAACAATGGATTATCTGGAAGAATTGAAAAAAAGCGCAACGATTAAAGTCTATTTCTAACCAGAGAATGCTTGCTGAAAGTATGGGAACCATTTCCCATACTTTCAGCAAAATAGATCTTTTGTTATTTGGCCGGTTCCTGGGTGCCGGCTCCAATGCTGTCCAATCCTGCTTGTGCACAGGCTTCATCTAAATGTCCACCCGGTGCGCCACCCACCCCGATACCCCCTAAAACTTCATTGCCAATTTTAATCGGCAAGCCACCTCCAAGAAGAAGCATTTGCTCGTTCATGTTCTTGAGGCCCTGGGCCTCTGGCATTTTCACGATTAATTTTGCCAGATTTCCGGTGGGTTGTCTCATGCTGGCTGAGGTGTATGCTTTCTTGCGACTGCTGTCTATTGTATGCGGACCCGCTCCATCCTGTCTCAATAAAGCTCTAAGATTTCCACCCATATCTACTACGGACACGCTCACCCGGTAGCCATCCTTGAGACATTTGTCGACGGCCGCATGCGCTGCTTGTGTAGCCATCGTGAGAGGCAAAACACTGGTTTGGGGCAATTCTGAGGCGGATACATTTTCGCTTGAAATTGCCAACAGGCAAAATGCAAAGAGCCCTGCTTGCAATTTGATTGAAGTCTTGTTCTTTGAAAGTTTATCCTCAGTGGACATTTCCCACTCCTTTTTAATTGGTCATTCGATTTGTATGATTGGCAACTTCAATTTAGAGGAGCTTACGGCTCCTGCGGATTCCAGAATTTTTACAATTTTAGAAAATCCCTTTTTTTGTGCGTGCTGTAGTGGCGTGATTCCATCATGATCTGAAATATTTACGTTGGCTCCAGCATCAACGAGTGCCTGTACTATTTCCTGATGTTGAGGGCCGCCGTCACTCAACACGATCGCTTCTAACAAGGCGGTCCAACCTAAGTGGTTTACATGATTGATGTCTACTTTTGTCTGCAACAAAGTTTTTACTACTTCTACGTGCCCGCGCTCACAAGCCGGAATCAAGGCCGTACCTCCATACCTGTTGTACACAACGAAATCTGGAGATGATTGAAGAATCAGCCGTAAAATATCAAGATATCCTCTTGCTCCTGCCAACAATAAGGGACTGTCTTGTATGTGATCCTGAGCATTTACATCGGCTCCCGCCGCAATTAAAATTCGAGCGATTTCTATTTGATTTTCAGAGACAGCAATCAGGAGAGGTGTGCGCCCTCTAGCATCTTTTTTATGAATGTTTGCCCCTTCATTGACAAGTTGCTGAACGGTTTGGAGATCTTTCTGCGTCACTGCAGAGATCAAGCGTTTGTCTCTTTCTTCCATCGGAATGGCTCGACCTGCAAAGCCAAGGAGGGTTGCCAGTATCACCGTGCAGAATATTTTAAGTGTTCCTATGGGTTTCATTTTTTGTGCCTGAAAAAGAATATGATGGGTCTGAACAATCAAAACGTTCAGCCACAATTCAACTTTCCATTCTGACTTCACTTCTCTTTATTTTATTCTGAATCTGAATATATTAGATATCTATAATTCGAAATCTTATGGAAGTTTGCAACAAGGAAGAAATCATTTGACATGGAAAAGCCTGGAATAATTGGATGAGGAAAGGCTTGTTTGAAAAATGTAGATTCAAAAGCTCAGAGGGAAGGTAATAAAACAGCAAAATGTGTTCGCAGAGAATCCGATGGACTCTGCAAAGCGTTGATTTTGTGTTTGGCTAGGAAAGGTTTTGCTACGCCGGGCGGGATTGCCCTGCCCGGTTTCCAGATGCTTATTTTTTCTTTTTTTCTTTTTTATCCTTGCTTGCTTTTTGTCCCAACTCTGCCATTTTTCGTTTAACAATTTTGCCTTTGTCTTTCTCAAAATCGACTTTTAGGTAAACTGTGTTCTCGAATGCCTTGTGAACCACGCCTTCTTTTTGTTTTCCTGCAAAATCGAATTTTATTTTGTCCCCAACCTTCATCTTGACCTCGCTTAGAACCGCCGAGAATAAAATTTCCTCTGGCGCATTTAATATTTCCTTACTATAAAGAAGCTCTTGAGATTAGAGTAAAATAGCTCCAGAGTCAACACCTTCCTCAATTTGTCTTGTTTATCCGTATATAATTCGCTGGGTTCTATGAAAATAATCATTGCGGGCAGGTTTTTGAGATTCGAAATCCCAGTACTTCCGCATCCAGCTTACTTCCAAAAATTATCAGGCCCTTATGTTCTGTGGGATATTTGCGGCAAGCGGGCCAGTAATAAATGCGACTTTTAGGGTCTCCCAGGATTCCATAGCTGAAGATTTCATCATAATCGGTGTATTCGGGTTTGCTTGGCGGCAAGGGGATGTCATTTCCGCGACGAAATTCCCAGGGTGGGATGGGCTTGTCCTGAACCCATAATCCCAGTTTATTTTTCCAGGCCTGGTATTCAAGGTTGGAAAAAATCTGGCTGGGTGGGCGTTTGACCCGATAATGCCAGGCGTAGCCATATCGGATCATTTCTTCGTTTAATAATTTCCCATTGGGTAGGACGACGTCTCCGATCAGACGATTGTGATAATCTTTGATCTGGTAATTGACGCGTACCCTCATATCCATAGCCAATTCTTCGGTGAAATTCCGGGATTGTCTGCCAAAGGGTTGTTTCAGCTCAGGAGCATCAATGTTAGCGAGGCGGATTTTATGAATGATATCGTTGTCACTCAATATAGTGATGTTGTCGCCGGAAGAAACTGCAATGACTTTGCCGTTGATGGACTTTCCCAAAACGATAGTGGGGAAAATCAATGTTAAGAAACAGATGAAAAGACTAAATTTCAAATTCATGATGGTATCTTTTTGAAGCTATTGCATTCATTGACTTTGTTTTAGTTTATTGTCCCATAATTATGGATAGATCGGATAGAAAATTAAGTTGAATTGTTTTGAACAAAACCAAATCTTCGCTTTCGCTGTGCGGGCGATTTTTCTGTGAAAAAGACATTATTGTTCTAGGGAATAAGGGTAGACGTTGAAAATAAAATATTGTATGTTAATCTGACCGATATAGCTGGAATGAGTTTTTTTGCTGAGTCCTTTTTGATGAGGATTGAAAGCAATCGAAGGTCTTATGGTTCCCCAAAAAATAAATAAAGAGTTTCTGAATCAAGTCACTAAAGATGGTCTCTCATAAGTCTTCCGAGGCAGTCCAATCTTTTCCCAGTGTATTTTTCAAACTCTGTTTAGCAATTTCTAATCTTTCCAAACGGGAGCACCTCAATGTACGAGGTTAATGAAATTTGTAAGGATGGCGAGTCCTTACCTCTGACTACAGATGGGCGATTGCGTGTTGTTTTTATAGGAACTGGTTCGGCATTCGCCAAGCGTCGTCGTCAATCCAATATGTTGATCATTCAAGGGGATCATCATGTTCTCGTTGATTGTGGCACTCAAGGACCGCTGGCATTGACCGATATTGGTCTCAATGTTCTGAAGGTTCGATGCTATTTGCCAACGCACAGTCATGCCGATCATATCGGAGGTTTAGAAGAAGTTGCTTTGATGAACCGTTACACCCCCAATAGCACCAAACCTCAGATGATTGTTCTACGCGACTATCAGGACAGTTTATGGACCAAGAGTCTGTCCGGGGGGGCTGAATTTTGCGAGGCGAATCAGGGCAGGCCTTTACAGCTTGCTGACTTTTTTGAAATTCTTCGCCCCAAAAGTATTCAATTCGACGGACGTAAATTTTGGGAATATCAGCATGGTCCCATCAAAATTGACATCATGAGAACCAGACATTTCCCCGACACAGCGATCAGTGTGGACGAGTCTCAATGGTGCTCGGGTGTTATGATCAATAACAAGGTATGGATTTCAGGCGATACGATGTTTGATGCAGACTATCCTGCTAGATTTGCAGAAATCGCTGAAATTATGTTTCACGATTGTCAGTTATTTTACGGAGGAGTTCATGCTTCCTATCAGGAATTGATGACGCTCCCTACAAGTATTCGTGAAAAAATGTTTCTTTATCATTACGGTGATAATTGGGACAAGCCCGAGACCTGGGTGAACGATACGCATGAATTTTCAGGCGATCCTGTAAAAGATGGTTTTCTGGGTTGGGCCGAACAGCAGGTCGCCTACGATTTCCTTCCGTAACGATTTAACATTTGCGTTGCGATTAGATTTTGTTGCAAATCTCTGCTGTACAAGTGAAACTTTTGGGGAGCAAAGGCCCCTTTTGCCATGAGTTATCATCTCACCCTCCATGCATGGAGCGGTACTGATCCAACTGCAAGCGGCGAAAAACTGGCTAAAGTCTTTCGTCTTGACCCCGCCGTAGCTATTCGCATTGTTCAAGACATACAGGCAGGTCAATCCTGGACCTTCGGTCACACCATCTCCAATGAACAAGCGGATCTGACTGTAAAATATTTACATAGTTTGGGTTTTAAAATAGACCTGGCACCCGTTCTTCCTCCAGACATTCCTGCAATCAAACAAACCGAAACAGCGTCTTCAATGGTTGAAGAATCTTCTACCGACGTGGCCACTTCAGATGTATTTAGTTTTTCTGGAACCGGCGGCGGACTTTTTAAAATTTTTATCAAGAATTTGATCTTCACCATAGGCACACTGGGTATTTACCGGTATTGGGCCAAGACCAATGTGCGGAAGTATCTATGGGACCACACTTCATTTCGCGGCGACCCTTTTCAATATCACGGAACGGGTATGGAGCTGATGCGTGGAAGCATACGATTGGTGGGATTGATTATTTTAGTGTCTGTGGGCATAGGTGTTGGCTGGTACATGGAGATTTTGGACGATGAGGCCATCGATTTTTTAACATCGTTTCTAAACATAATGATCCTTGCTTTGATCCCGGCATTTATGGTCGGCGCGCGTCGTTACTTGCTATCACGCAGTTCCTGGCGGAGTGTTCGATTCTCGTTTCGGGGAGGCCGCAAAGATGCCACGGTTTTATACATCAAAGGCTGGTTGCTCTCTATAATCACTTTGGGATTTTACTGGCCTTATTTTCTGGTTGAAAAGGAAACCTATTGGCGTAATCAAAGTTATTTCGGAGATAAAAAGATAACATTTGATGGTGTGGGAAAAGACATTTTGAAAGCCTATTTTCTGATGGGTTTGCTTGTCATTCCAACTTTGGGTATTAATCTTTTTTGGTATCAGGCCAAGTTGCAAAGCTATTTTTGGAGTCGTACACATTTCGAAGGTGCGACTTTCCGCTTCACAGCTACCGGCAAAGAGTGGATGCTACTGGGGTTCGGCAACTTGTTCATTCTAATTTTTTCCTTCGGATTGGCCTTCCCCTGGGTCACAACACGCTCTATGAAATTTACGATGAAGCATTTGTTTGTTGAAGGAAGTATGGATCTCGATCATGTTGTTCAACAAATGCAAGATAGCGGAGCCTTTGGGGATGTGATGCTGGATGCAATGGATGTCGATATGGACATCGGTTGATTTTATTGTATCCCTAAAACACTCACCTCTCATGTCGCAAAAATTTACTGCCGATTATTTCGATGGTCGTACTGCGCGCAAGCAAAGTGTGTCGGTTTCGGTATCCCGTGAAGGATTGCATTTTGCTCTGGAGAGCAAAGGCGATATCCTTTGGAGTTTCGCAAATATTCGATTGCAGAAAATCGGCAACAATCTTCAAAATCTTCGTTTCGAATACGAAATAGAAACTGAAGAGGGTCGTTTTGTAGAAAGCCTGATTGTAACGGACCGGGATTTTAGAGAAGTGATCATTGCTCTGGCACCTCCCGGATTTTCCACTTCCCTTCGCCCGCCTGACTTGAAACGTAAAATCGGCTTTGCTCTGGGAGTCCTCCTCATACCGTTCGTTTTATATGCCCTTTGGATCAGCATCATTCCTTCCATTGCCAGAAGCTTGACTCTTAAGGTACCCGTAGCCTGGGAAGAGAAATTGGGAGACACGATTCTGGGATCCATGTCGCCGGAAGAATCCAGGAGAAATGCTCCACAGACACAGCAGGCTCTTGAAGAGATCGTGGCCCGATTGTTAGCCACCGATCCTCAGCAACCCTATAAAATCAAAATTCATTTACAGTCCGATTCATTAGTCAACGCCTTTGCCTTGCCCGGAGGACACATCATTGTCTTTCAGGGATTGCTTGACCAGACGGATTCAGCTGAAGAAATGGCGGGGATTTTGGCGCACGAATTACAGCATGTTCTGCGTCGTCATACCACACAGGCGATCATACGCAGTGTGTCGATCTACCTTATTTTTTCAACACTCACGGGCGATGTCACCGGTGCCATGCAGACAGTACTTGATACCGCATCGAATTTGGGACACTTGTCCATGAATCGAAGTATGGAAACCGAGGCCGATCGAGATGGGATGCTGATGATTCTAAAAGCAGGTATCAACCCAGCGGGCATGATCCAGGCATTTCAGAAACTTGATGATAATTTAAACAGTGATAAAAATCAAAGTTCTCCTGATGATTTGAAAACAGAATCCTCATCCAATATATTGAAGTACATTTCCACGCACCCTTTGGGGGCTGAAAGAGTAAAGAATTTGCAGGACATTGCCAGGAACAGTGCAGAAAAAAACTACAGTCCTTTATTGCCTGATCTGGACTGGAAGAAGATGATCGAACGGGAATTCCCGAAACCGGAAAAGAAGGAATCTTTATGATAATAGTTACAGGAGGTGCAGGGTTCATCGGATCAGCAATCGTCTCTGAATTGAACCGCCGCGGTCATCGTGAAATCATGATCGTTGATTGTGTCGATCATCCCGAAAAGCAGAGCAATCTGGAGGGGTTGGATTATGTTGAACTTTGCGCTATTCCGGAGTTTCTGATTCGAGTTCGAGAACGAAAGCTAGCAACGTCATCTGCCATCATTCATATGGGTGCATGCTCCTCTACGACGGAAACAAATGAAAAATTTTTACGTGAAAATAATTATGAATACACCCGCCATTTGGCAGAGTATTCGTTAGAGAAAAGTATCCGATTTATCTATGCGTCGAGTGCCGCGACTTACGGCGATGGAGCGCAGGGATATTCTGACGATGAACAAACTCTCGATCACTACGCGCCTCTCAATCTGTATGGTCATAGCAAGCATCAATTCGATTTATGGGCTCGGGGGGAAGGTGTGCTCAACCAGATTGTGGGCTTGAAATACTTCAACGTCTATGGACCCAACGAATACCATAAGGGCAATATGCAGAGCATGGTGCGTAAAGGATTTTATCAGGCCCGGGATGAGGGAGTGTTCAAGCTGTTCAAATCCTATAAGCCCGAATACCCGGATGGCGGGCAGGAACGTGATTTTGTGTACATCAAAGATGCGGTGGAGATGACGCTCTTTTTTCTGGAAAACAGGGATGCCGGTGGATTGTATAACGTGGGCTCAGGCAAAGCGCGCAACTGGAACGATCTGGCGCATTCTGTTTTTTCTGCATTGGGACAAGACGCTCAAATCCAATATGTAGATATGCCTGATAGTATCCGCGACCAATACCAATACCATACTCAGGCGGAGATGGCTAAAATACAGAGCGCAGGTTATCAGGGAGGTGCCACTTCACTGGAAGAAGGTGTGCGAGACTACATAACGAATTATCTTATCCCAGAACGCCGCCTGGGCCGCTGAGGCCCAGGACGTTTGCGTTTACTGAGTCCACTTACTCAACCGTGACGGCTTGTTCCGGTTTGTTTTGTTCTTTGGTTTCTGTGGTTCTGCCTAGATTGATGCTGGCTCCCAATTGCTCCAGCTTGGCACGATTGGTTGAGATCACTTTTTCTAAAGTAACCTGCGACGACAGAACTTCTTCCAAAACAGAGCGGATTTTCTCATACTCCTCACGATTCAACACGATCTTTTCCCCCACCGTCAGAGCCGAACGCTCGGCAATGGAAGTCGATGGACTTGCCTGTACGTCTGGAGTTTCTTGAGCGAGTTCCGGGAAAATTTTTCTAAATGCCTGGTCGAGAGTGGGTTCCATGGCGATGCTGTCTTCGTAGCTGACTATGACACGTTTCAATTCAGGGATTTTTCCAGCGTCGGCTTTCAGATATAGCGGACGAACATAGATGAGCGATTCCTCGATGGGTATCACGAGCAAGGTTCCTTGAATAACGCTGGAGCCGCGTTGATCCCAAAGCGAAATTTGTCGTGAAATTTCGGCATCCTGATTGATGCGGGCGACAATCTGACTGGGGCCGTAGACCAATTTTCGCTTGGGAAAAGTGTAGGCTTCCAGTTTCCCATAATGAACGTCATCGCTTCGGGCGACGATCCATGCCGAGAGATTGCTTTTCCCGCGTGGGGTGAATGGCAACATCAGAATATATTCTTCTCCCTCTTCTTTCGGCAGTCTCATGATGGTGTAGTACGGTTGCATCGTTTTGCCGTCAATTTCCGGAATCTCCCACTGATCTTCCTTGTTGTAAAAAATCTGTGGTTCCTTCATGTGAAAGGTTGCGAAAATAAAAGTTTGAATCGAAAAAAGGTCGATGGGGTAACGGATATGTTTTCGAAGATCCTCGTCCATTTCATTTAAATCTTTAAACATAGTTGGAAAGATTTTTTTGTAGGTCTGAATGATGGGGTCTTTGGGATCTGAAATAAAGAAATCGATAGAGCCATTGTAAGCATCGATCGAAATTTTGACTGAATTTCGAATATAATTTCCAAAATTTCCCAACATATGTGAGTAGGGGAATTTGTCGCTCACGGTGTAGGCATCGTAAAGCCAGATCAACCGGCCCTTGGAGATCACCAGATAAGGATCGTTGTCGAGTTTTAAAAAGGGTGCTACTTTTTCAACTCGGTCGGTGATGTTGCGATACATCAGCGTTCTACTGTCGTTGCGAATATCATTAGAGAATAAAATTTTTGTGGTTTTGAAACGATAGGCCAGTAAAACCTTACGCCAGAAACTGCTGATGGGGAATCCGCCCTTTCCTTCATAATTTTTATAAACGTTAGTGGTGCCCTGAGGGTAATCGAATTCCTTGGTGTCGGTGTTTACAAAAACCTGGTCGCTGGACAGTTCTCCAAAATAAATTTCGGGACGATCCACCTTCAGATCAACTTCTGATCGTGGGGGAATATCCTTGATGAACAGAAAGGGCAAGCCTTCGGGTGTGACTTCGTTGACGGGACTCAAGGACACGCCATAACCATGGGTGAAGGTGAGGTGCTCGTTTACCCAGGTTCGGTTGGGCAGACTCGGTGTCATCAATTCTCGCGGAGACAGCAAGGTTTGACGATAATTCCCATCAATGGAATAGCGGTCGTTGTCGATAGAATTGAATTGATAGTAAGTGCGGATTTCCTGAATTTGACCCAGAGTATCGAGAAGGGGTTCCTGATCCCATAAGCGGATATTTTCTATCGTTGCTGAATTTTCTAAAATGCTTGTGGCGGTAAGAGCATTCTCTCCTGAAAGTTCGTTGACTTCCGTTTTGTCCAATCCAAAACCTTTGAGTGTTCCTGCAATCGTGTGTTCTATAAAAGGTGCTTCCTTGATGAGCTCATTGGGAGTCACCACAAACTTTTGCAGAAGTGTCGGGTAAAAATTGCCTACGCCATAAATAATACCCACTCCCAAGGCCGAAAGAATCACTTTGCGAATGCCAAAGCGAAATGCGTTATAAAAACAAACGATGCCAGCGAGTGTGGAGACGGCACTTAAAATATTCAGTAATGGAAGCTTGCCGTGAAAGTCTGCATAGGTGATGCCATCGACCACGCCATTGCTTTTCATCATCAAACCATAACGTTGCAGATAAAAATCCCAGGCCAATACGAGAAACAACAAGCCTGACAGAATGGAAAGCGTTCGGCGTGCATTGGGCAGAAGGACGATGCCCTTGGTGTCTACGAAAAGGAAACGTTTGAAAAAGAAAACCAGCCCGGCACCGATGCTGACGATGATCAAAATTTCCCACAGCATGGACTTGGCAAGCAATAAAACAGGGTAAGCAAAAAGAAAAAACGAATAGTCTTTCTGAAAGATCGGGTCCGATTCTCCAAACGGTACGGCATTCAAAAATAACAGGACCTTCTCCCACTGCAAACCAAAGGCCAGACCGGACATGAGGCCCAATGCCAGTGGGCCGAATAGAAACAGAGGTCGCAGGTTGGAAGATAGAAATTCCAGCAGGGGCACATCGCGTCGAATTTCATCGGACAGCAGTATGGGTAAATGTGAGGTTCTACTCAAAATCCGGTTCAAAGGGAGGTAGGTCGCCATAAAAATAAAGATAGCCGTCGCTCCACCGACCACATACTGCGACCCTATTACGGTCCAAAAAACAGATTCGTACTGTAACGAATCAAACCAAATCCAATCGATATAGAAAGAAACTATTTTATCGGCGAATAGCGAACCCACAAATATAACTAATACTAATAAGCCGAGACTTTTTTTCAATTTTTCCATTTTTTTCCTGTGTTATTTTTTCCACTTTATGGAGCAACCCATCGAGGATATTTGCTCGGAAGAAATTTCTTTTCCGGCGATTAATTTTTTCAAAGCATCTTTAAGATCCTGCTTTGTTACTTTTTCGGGTTCCTTCCAGTTGTCGTCAATTCTTCCGCGATATTTCAAAGTTCTATCGGGACCATAAACAAAGATATCGGGAGTGCATACGGCATCATAATTTTTTGCGACTTGCTGAGTTTCGTCAAAAAGATAAGGGAATGAAATATTCGCCTCGCGTGTCCATTTTTGCATATTCTCAAAAGAATCTTCAGGATAACGGTCTGCATCGTTGCAATTGATTCCCAGTAATTGCACACCTTGAGGACCGAGCTCGTTTTGCAAGTCGATCAAGCGTTGGATGACGGCTTTCACATAGGGGCAATGGTTGCACATGAAAATTATCGCCAGAGCCGGGATGCCATTGAAGCGGGCGAGATTATAGATTTTGCCGTCGACACCTTTCAGATTGAAGTCGCGAGCGGGTGTTCCAAGTGGAACCATTGTAGAATATTCGAGAGCCATCCTGCCGTCCTTTAAAATTAGGAAAAGTTTTTAAAAGTTCAAGGGGAAGAATCTTCGGTTTTGATCGCTGTGTTGAACTGATGAAATTTTACCTGTAGTAGGTAAAATGCTAACACATTTAACTCCCACAGGAAATAATAAGCAGAAGGCAATTTGCCAAGGATATTGTGATGGCCTAAACCTTTTGTTCCAAGCGGGATTGCAAAATCAGGATTTGCAGGTCATGCCAGTGACCCTGCAGGTGTAGCAAGCAGAGTGAGAAAGAGGAAAGGAATGTGTTGTTTCTTTCAACGTGGCTCCCATGCGCGCAGAGTCTTCCTCGACAAGGATGGGGCAGACGTAAACGCCCTTGCCAGTAGCCATCCGCGATGTGGCGCATTGCAGGTTGGTGATGTCATAATTCTCAAAGCATTTTTCAGTGACGCGTTCGTCTGCATTGTAAGAGCGCTCGTTGCTTTCCTGACGCCCGAGCAAAAAACCGGGAAGAATTTTGACCTGTGGTTTCGAAACCTTGCATTCCTGGAGGAATTGAATGAACTTTTTCGTCATGGCAGGGTCTTCTTCTTCCTCCCAAGTTCGGGTGACCGTGAGGATGGGGGAAAACCCGACCTTGGCCAGCAGGCAAATTCCTTCTTTTGCTTTGGCAAATGCATTTTCTCCTCTTATTTTGTCGTTATCCTTTTCGTCAAAACTTTCCATACTGATTCGAAATTGCAGAGGGTAGGGCGCGCAGTCCCTGATATCCGCCAGGCGTTGAGCTTTCTCTGGAGTGATGAGGGAACCGTTGCTGAGAACATTCAGTGGGCCGTAGGCAAGAATCGCACTCAGAATTTCAAAAATCTCCTTGTTCATGAAGACTTCGCCACCGGTTATATAATAATCCTTAACGTTCAGCTCACGTGATTCTATCAGATAAGATTGAACTTGCTCCAGAGTCATCATGGGATGACTGTCGTTTTTAGGTCCGCAACTGATGAAGCAATGCGAGCATGAAAAATTACAAAGCGTGCCTCCCACCTGCATCCATAGCGTGTCCAGGGACACTAGTGGAACTTTAGGTGTCGATGTGGAAACAAGGGGTTGAGATGAATCTGGCATAGGGTTTGTTTGAAAATTTGATGTTTGCTAAGAGACTGTCCTGTTCAGTCGGTGGAAATGTTCAAACCTTACGTATCATTTTATTTTTTCCAGAACATTGGGAAAAATAAAATGAGTATAGTGAAAAGTTCCAGCCTTCCCACCAGCATTGCAAAAGAAAGGATCCATTTTGCAGGATCAGACAGAGGCTTGAAATTTCCAGCCGGTCCAATGATATCGCCCAACCCAGGGCCTACATTTGCGATTGCAGTGATTGATGCACTCACCGAAGTGATAAAATCGAGTCCCATTAATGATAACAGGATAGCAATTACGCCGGTGAATAAAACATAAAAAGCAAAAAAAGTAGCTATCGATTCCCGCGCTTCATCTGAAATTGTGTTTTTATTGAATTTGGGAATGGTGATGATATGAGGATGGCTCAGTCGCTTTATCTTGACCAAAATCAATTTGAAGATCACCTGAAATCGAAAAATCTTGATGCCACTGGACGTGGAGCCGGAGCACCCTCCGATAAAAAGAAAAAAGAAAAACAGTTCGAAGGCCAATGTTCCCCAAAGGCTGTAATCTGTTGTTGTGTAACCGGTTGTAGTGATGATTGAAACAATATGAAAAGCGACATGATTCAAGACATCTCCAAAGGGTTCATTTCGGGTGTTCCAAAGCCAAAGGGTGAGCAGGAAAATCGAAATAAATAAAAATGCCAGATAAAATCGGACTTGTTCGTCTTCCCACAATTCTTCTCCGTGCCCTTGTAGCGCACGCACATAAAGAAGGTAAGGGAGACTGCCCAGAATCATGAAAACCACAGCTTCCCAATGAATCACAGGGTTTTCAAAATGCCCCATGGACAAATCTGAGGTGGAAAATCCTCCGGTCGAAAGGGTTGTCATGGCATGAACGCAGGCTTCAAATAGATTCATTCCTGAATAATGATACGAGGCCGTACATAAAAGGGTCAGCCCAATATAAACCAGAGTGATAGTACGGGTCAGGGTTTTGAGCTTGGGCATGGGTTTGGGAGATTGCTCGGAGGATTCAGTGTGAAACAGGTGCATCCCTCCCACGCCAAGAAAAGGCAGGACACTGATTGCGAGTACGATAATGCCAATGCCGCCAATCCATTGCAGAAGTCCCCGCCAAAGCAAAATCCCCATGGGCATTTGGTCCAGTCCGACAAGGATTGTAGAACCTGTCGTTGTCAGGCCGGAAATGGCTTCAAAAAGAGAGTCTGTAAAACTGACGGACAGGTTGGAAAGATAGATGGGAACTGCGGCAAAAAGGCTGATTAAAAACCATGTGAAGGATGTCAATACGAAGGACTCGCGAACATTCAAATGGATTTCTGTTTTGGGATAGCTGAAGTACATACCGCTTCCGCAGGCAAGCGTGATCAAGCCCGCTGATAAAAAACTTTTCCAATCGGCATTGTTGTCTTTAAAATCGACGATGGCAGGGATGAACATGGCGATCCCAAACACAATGAGAAGGATTCCAATGATGTAGAATATTTGTCGAAAGTTCATTTGAGGTTACTTGTGGTTGAAAGCAAACACTTTTAAGCGTCTTTGAAATTTTGTCTGAATTTGATTCAGATTGCAAGGATTGTCAGACAACAGGGAGGCTATGTTTTTGCCGTGCAATAGAATGAACAAGATTGTGATTGCACGATGCCACGAACAATTTTTAATATGTGGAGCTAAAAGTATTCCAGAGGGTCAAAGTCCTGCCGACTCAAATGAATCACTGATGTTTTTGATGCGAAGTTTTCTTCTGAATGCGGCAAATCCTTCTTCCGCTTTTTTACCAAAAGAAGATTGATAGAGAGGTTTTGTTTTCAATTGTGGAACGGCACCTTCAATATAAAAACCGGCGTCCAGCGGGGTTAGATATTGGCAATTGGGATACATCCATTTGAGAGGTATCTTGAATTGAGTGCTGGCGTCTTGGAGAAATTGAGCGGCTTCCCTTAGTTTTATGTAGGATTCGGCGGAGGGCATAGCCAGGGGTTGAAGTCTGATCAATGGTAGAGAATTTTGTGCCATCAATTCATAAATGGATTGCTTCATATCGAGAGATTGCCCCCTCAGAACCAGTTCGGTCCATACCGCTCCTTTGGGAAATATGCCACTGGCATATTCGAGTGCGCGCAAAATTTGCTCCTTGGAAATCGAATGTTTGCTGGGCAAATTGTCAGCGCAGTCATTCAAAGGGAGGTTTATAATGTCCACGCCTGCGGCGTACAGTTGATCCAAAATTCGTAGATCATCGGGTGGAAATCCTTTGAGTGCTATGAAGGCATTGAATTTTTTTTTCACGGTGGCTATCACAGGAATCAAACGTTTGAATCCGCGATCTGGATCTTTGCAATAGTCCATATTGAATTGAATCAGGTCGGCGGCTTCCTCCTCAAAGGCCATTTGAATGACATCGATGATTTCCTCGGCAGTGAGATTGAGGCGATTTTTTTGACCGACGGCTCGTAAAAAAATCTTGAGACAGAAACCATCCAGAGTAACGTTTCCTGATACGGGTGATCGCTGGTTCAGAGATCCTTTGATGAAATGCAGTTGCGGAGCTACCATGACTTCCAACTTGCCGCTGGAGCTTGCCAGCATGAATTTATTTTCGGCATGTTCCAAGTGCAGGCGATCGGTCGCTGGAGACTTGGGTTGCGGCTTGACTGTCAGATTTTCTGTCAGAACCAGTGTGAGTTCGTTTTCAGCTGGGTTGGGGAGTGCTTCATCCCAGGCAAGAGCGCGTTGTGCTTCTTCTGAAACAGAAATACCTTTATTGATCAACTCGTATTTTATTTCTCCCAGGGTTTTCATCAATAGGTACGGTCGTTCCAGCAGGTTCTAAGGCTTTTAGGGATCAAGTTGTGATTGATCGTGTCAGTTTTTTTCATAAGGAATTACAGGCGATCCAGCAATTTTTCGTGAATGCCATCAAAACCTCCTGATGACATGATGAGCACGACATCACCGGATACGCAATTTTTTTGAAGTCGTTCGAGAATGGATTCCAGATCGGGGATATACCAGGCTTCGGCACCCGTTGCCTGAATTTCGCTGACTGCTTTTTCCGGGTCGAATCGTTCTTCGGGTCGTATTTTTTCTGGAGCGTAAAGTCCGGCAACGATTGTTTTATCCGCAGGTGCAAAACTTGAGGGAAACTCTTTTTGAAAAGTGTTCCTGCGACTCGTCGCGGAACGCGGCTCAAACACAGCCCACACGCGACCCTCTGGAAATCCTTCTTTAACGGACCGGATGGTTTTTTCTATAGCGGTTGGGTGGTGTGCAAAGTCGTCTATCACCGTGATACCATTTTTAACGCCTCGTACTTCTTGTCGGCGTTTGATGCCTTGAAATAGTTCCAGCGCGGAAGCGATACGGTTTTTGTCGGCTCCAAGTTTTAAAGCCATGGCGATCACGGCGGAAGCGTTTTCGACATTGTGCCGTCCTCGCATCGGAAACCGAAAGGAACCGATATCGTTGCCTTGAAACTTTAAATTGAATTCTGCGCCGTCCCGGGTGCACTGGTATTGAGAAACAAACCAGTCGGCCTGTTCTGCAAATCCGTAGGTTTGAATTTCACAGGCGGCCGATCCCAATACTTCATGATTGTCCTTTTGTGAGTGTTCTACCAGGAGGAATCCATCCGGCCGTACCAATTCAGCGAAGTGGCGAAATGCCGTTTGTATATGTGCCAGACTGGGGAAGATGTCGGCGTGATCAAATTCAATCCCTGTCAATATGGCGGCGTAAGGTTGATAATGGAGAAATTTGGGCCGCTTGTCGAAATAGGCGGTATCGTATTCATCGCCTTCAACAACAAAATATTCACCTTTGGGACAGCGATAATTCCCGTCAAAATTTTTCAACCAGCCGCCGATCATAAAACCAGGTTCGAGACCGCATTCTACAAGCACCCAGCTCAGCAAAGATGAGGTCGTGGTTTTCCCATGGGTGCCTGCGACGACAAGAGATTTCCGTCCTTCAAGAAAAAATCGCGCCAGCGCAGAGGGAAAGGAGGCGTAGGGCAGTCGCCGTTCCATAGCTTCCTGAGCTTCTACATTGTCACGCGAGATGGCATTGCCGATGATGACGAGATCGGTGTCTGGAGCAATATTTTCACGATTCCAGCCCGGCTTTACTTCAATACCCGCCTTGGCCAGGATCTCGCTCATGGGAGGATAAATATTGGTGTCAGAACCGGTCACATGAAATCCCTGCTCCTTGAGCAGGCAGGCAAGGGAGGCCATTCCAGTTCCACAAACGGCTATAAGATGAACGGTTTTAATCGAACCGGGGCGTGAGAAGAAATCCATGAGAGCAGGAATTGTAGGGTGCGTTCTTGGTAATGTCAAGAAAGTATGCAGAAGACGATAGTGTGTGTTATAGATGCGATATAATACGCAAAATGGGTTTTGGAAATTGTCAGTTCAAGGAAGACAGAAGGTCGCTACCAAAGTGATTTCTTCATCATCTACCACAAAGGGGATCACAAGGTCAAAAGCGGTGACCAATAGCATTTTAAACTCCTGCGTGTCTTTCATCAAGTATTGAGGCAATCCAAGGTTAAATTTTAGAAATTCTGTATTCGTTTGGGGCAACTGTTTTCTATAGGGTCTTCAGCCGTCGCTGTTACCATGTACTGAGCCGATGCCGTTTGCGTGTGCTTGATAAGCAAAGAAGCCACGGTGTCAATTGTTTTCTATTCTGGAAGATTTGAAAAAACTATCGAGGTCGGGTTGTACAAACCAGCGATCCTCTTTTAGAACCCATTTTTGTTTTATAATATGTGTTTCGAGCGTTACGCTTGGAGAAATGGTCATTTGATAGCTGAATATTGCTGATGCAGATTTGAAATCTTCGTCGTCGAGTGATTTTTTTGTCAGTGGTAATCCATCCTCATTAAGAAATTCTAAATTGATCAGCGCACTGTCCATGAAGCGGACACGCTCATTGAAGGAATTAATTTTAGACATATATGCTTCCCTGAAATCAGGGTCGACGAGGTAAAGGACATGGTGTCCGGCCTGGCTTTCAAACTTTAGATTGAAGAGCCTGATATTATCGTCCAGTTGGTCTGCTGTTCGGGTGAACATACCGGGGGTACAGGCGGTCAATGCAATACAAAACAGGTACAAAAAAATAAATGTTCTTAACGGTGAATATAAAATCAGGCGGATTGGGTTCATGAGATTCTCGTGTGATATGATGGCACCGTCTGTGACATTACAGGCGGAAGCCTGTGTTGATTATAAAGGAAGGAATCTTATTCTACAAATTTTGCGAGAGCACGATTGAAAATAACGTTGCTCCCAAAACTTTCGAAAGCTGAACGATTATGAAATCAAGAAGAAAAGTTCCTGCAAGGCAGACGGCAGGGAAAAGAACCCCGTCCAGACAAGTTCCCGGAAAAAGCGTCAAACCCAGATCGGCTCCACGTCAAGCCCCGGAAAGGGCAGAGTTGACAGATTGGGATCAGGCGGCAAGATGGTACGACGCTTTGGTGGGACAGGAAGGGTCGGATTTTCAGAAGGACATCATCATGCCCGGTGTGTTTCGTCTGCTGGGATTGAAGAAAGGCGATCGTGTTTTAGATCTGGCCTGTGGGCAAGGGGTATTTTCTCGATTCTTGTCACAGAAGGGATTGAAGGTGATCGGTCTGGATGCTTCTGAAGCCTTGATTCGACACGCACGTTCGCGTTCCACAGATTCAACTAAATATATGTGTTCCGATGCGGGCGACCGCGAGGCTCTTGCCGGGGAAAAATTTTCCGGTGTTGCCTGTTTAATGGCGGTCCAGAATATGGAGAATATTCAACCGGTATTTGAAAATATCGCCAGATGGCTTACGCCGGGCGGTCGCTTTGTGCTTGTCACGACGCATCCTTGTTTTAGGATTCCGCGTCAATCGCATTGGGGATGGGATGAGGATAAGAAAATGGAATACCGCAGGATGGATTTGTATTCATCGGAGACGGCGATTCCAATTTTCACTCCACCCATGCGCACGGAAGGGCCACACACATGGACGTATCACCGCCCATTGGCAAGTTATTTCTCAGCATTGAATAAAGCGGGACTCGCGGTTGTTGATTTGGAGGAGTGGACTTCTAACAAGTCGAGTCAGCCGGGGAAACGCGCGAAAGCTGAAAATCGTGCTCGGCGCGAGTTCCCCGTATTTTTGACTCTTGTTGCCACCCCGTTAAAGGAGGGATAATTCCTGTGCCGAGCTACACTTACGAGTTGCCCGACCCTGCAAGATTATTGTCGCAGGCGAAGAAGAATGTCACCGGTTTGGGAGAAGGCTGGGATGAAATTGCGGTGCGTCTTCTGCAGGGCCATGTTGAATATCAGCCACTCCGCAATAATCCCATGCGTTCGGGATATGCATTTGTTTACCAGAAAGCCAAACTCAATCTCATTCTTTATTTCCCGGAAGAAGATTTCAACCGATTGCATGAATTTCTCGACAGCGAAAAACTGCAATTGCTAAGGGGTGCTTTTCAAACGGCAATACCTTCCCGCTCGGGCTACGATCTGCACGAATTCAAAATCAAAGGTATTCTGGAATCACCCACATAGCAATTTCAGAAATTGAAAACGAGAATGCCTGGCTGGCATCAAGCCACACTGACCTTTAATATTTCAGATCGTTGCCAGCAAGGCTGAACTCTGTGTAAGCACGTTCGATATTCATGTCAATCCATTTGTGTTTTTTCCAATCGGCATACTTTTCTTTAATCTTCGGACCGACAATGGTTTGTGTTTCTTCGAGCGTTTTACCTTGTTTGATCTGCTCAACCACCCAGGTCTTCAGGTTGATAAGATAGTGTTTCATCGCAATGACAATGGGTTTGCCACCGACTTCACCATGACCGGGGATGTAGATTTCGGCGCGAAGTAGCTCAAGGTCGTCAACGGCCTTGATCCAGTCTTCAACATAGCCGTCATTCATATAAGGGATTATTTTGTTGGAAACGAGATCGCCTGTGATGACGGTTTGCAACTCGGGCATGAAAATGTAGCTGTCTCCATCGGTATGCCCTCTGCTATGAGCGATTTTTAATCGGTACCCGCCGAGAAAAATTTCAAGGTTGCCGTCGTAAATCAGATTCGGAGGGGTGACCTTTGTTTCTTCCAATCCTGGTAACTTGAAAGTTTTAAAAAGTTCGAGGTGCTCTTTGCCGCGGATTCCTGCCAAAATCTTGTGCACGTTTTTATGCGCGATGATTGTTTTACCTTCCAGAAAATACTGGTTTCCAAAAGTATGATCGCCGTGATAATGCGTATTGATCGTGTAAACGATTGGCGAATCGGTGCGTTGTCTGATCTCGCTCAAAATATGCTTTGCATCGTCTGGAGTGGTGCGCGTATCGACTACAATGACCCCGTTGTCTGTGATGATGAAGGTACTGTTCGAGTCTATCCCAGGGCCTCCAACGACAGTAAAAACCTTTGCGAGGGGATTAACGGTTTTTGAAACCGCAGGGGGGGCATCTGCGAACGTGATGGAAGCAGATAACAATAATGCGAGGCCGACACTCACGCCCTTGAAAATGCTGGAAACCATAGATAAAATACCTCGAAAAAAAGTTTATTTGACGCTAAAATTAGTAAAGAAAAAGCAAACGGGTAACTGATTCCCGTTTGGTAGATCCATTTTTTATGCTATTTTAACTCTATGACTGCTGAAAAGAAAAATAAATATGATTTTCTCAACCATCTTCTCAGTGAAGGCGATGCAATGGTTTGTATCGACGCCCGACGAGACGATGTCGATGTCCCCAAATTGCACAAAAATAATCCTTCGCTCAATTTGATTTTTAATCTGAATTTTCGACGTACCCTGGAAGTTCTTCCCGAAGGCATCTACGCTACCTTGGCATTCAATGGGAAACCCCACCAGTGTGTCATCCCGTTTGAAGCAATCTGGGCGATTTATGATCCTAGCATGAAACAGGGGCAGGTCTGGGAGGAAGATTTTCCCAAAGATATCGACCCGCTTGAGTTTTCGGCTACAGGAGGACAAGTCCAAAGCCCTGATCCGAAAAAACCGAGCCAGGTTAAAAAGAATCCGGTTAAAAAGACTTTGCCCGGCTCGGATCGCCCTAAACGAGACCGAAGTCATCTCAGAGTCATCAAATGAATGACAAACGCTGAGTTTGTTTTGTGCGTTTGATTGTTAACTTGATTTTACGAGTGAACGTTTGAGAGTGCGTTGCGACGGGAAGTTTTGGAGTTCAGATCAATGAAGCAACCTATTTGAGATTTGCTTTTATAAACTCAGCGATTTGCTCAAAATTTTTCAGGAATTCTTCTTCCGGGTGAGGATGGAACCGGAATGAAACAGCACCTTGGTGCCCGCCCCCTCCCATGCAATGTTCTTTGAAGGTCTCTTTTATCAAATCCTCGGTCTGACGCAGATCAAATCCATTGTAGTTCACCGCACGCCTTAATTTGAGAAAGATACAGTTTTGACCTTCTGCATTTTTACCTTCAAAAAACAGGGCACCAATTTTCTCGGATTTTTCAGGGACCAGATTGACAAGGTTGACACTCAATTCAGAAAACCAGTTGGTGTCAAAAGGGCGACAACAGTCTTGTACTTTTTGATACGTGGAGCTGAGTAAATTCAGAATGCCCAGTCCTTCCTCGATAACAATGAGTTTTTCCAGTTGCTCAATGCAGGTTTCCTGCTCTTCGGAAAGTTGATCGAGAGCCTGGAGTATCTCTGCGGGATTTCTGAACTTGCTGGTGTGCCCTGTTTTGGGTGCATCGGGAGAAATGATCAGCCGGGTATTTTTTCCGAGAGCGTCACTCCAGCAATGAAGCCATTTGTCGTAGTCTTCCCTGAAATGAACGACTTTCCCACCGACGGTATCGCTCAGCAAGCCTGTGATCAAGGCCAGCAGGATATTGCGTCGCTCAAAAGGATTGGGCAGTTCCGGATTTTCTTTTTTGAAAAGTGTGAGTAGTTCACCGATGATCTCGGTATTGGCATTGGCTTCCCGAAACAAATGGATGCTGTGATCGAGAATTTGTTCGCTGTCCGCTCCAAAGTGGTGGTCGATTTCAATCACTTTGTCGGCAGATGGCAGGATGTGTTTGGATAGCTCTGCGTAAAAGGGAACCAACTTGGTATTAGCGGTGTCACAAAAAACCAGGACTTCAAAATTACCACTCAATTCCTCAATATGCTCAACACTTCGAACGACTTCGATTTCATTGTATTCAATGATTTTCCGAAAGTGGTCGAGATTGTCACCGAGCGTTTCTGAAATGAGCAAGCCGACTCTTTTACCGATGCTGGACAAGTAAAGGGATAAGGAAAGCATAGAACCCACGGAGTCAGGATCAATGTCTCCGCCAAAAAGAAAACTTTTGTTATCTTTGAGGATTTTTACAGCGGAATTGAGGTTTGCTTTCCAGTCCTCGCCTTTTATAGGTGTTTTAACGGTCATGTTAATCGGCAGTGCTTTTAGACTCGGATGTGAATACGTTAGATGTATGTCAAAGGTTGTATTTTAAACCAAAAGATCAATAAAAACAATAGCTTTTAAGTGTGATGCCAAGGGTGGAATTACTGAAGGTTTCGTTATTCGACTCCCAGGTCCTGATCGAAAATTTCATTATAGTCGGAGTCATTTACGTTCAGATCCTCTGATCTGACCCAAGAGTAATCATCACCTTCGGTCAGACTGTCTTCTTCAAAATCAAAAGCACCTGCTTTTTTGGCTTCCTCTGGAATGGCAGAGTGGGGCAGTATGCGCAAATGCTGGCCCTGACAACGGCAAGCAGATTCGCCCTCTTTGAATTCTGCTGTTTTAAGAAGCAAAAGACTCATGCCACAATCGTCGCAAAAAATCTCATCATGAGTTTCGTTGAGATTGGGCGCAATGAGGCCCTCTCTGCATTGATTGCAGACCGGGAACATGTCTGGAGAATAATCCGGGACTACATTTTCGATACGACAGTCTTGACACATTACCATCAGATCCCGAGGGTAGCCCGGATTCATGATCGACTCCCTTTTAAACTTTTCAGCATCAGGATTCAGATGAAGCTGGCATATCGCCGCCCATTTGGCCCATTATCTCAGCGCGTTTTTCAGGATCAGCCATGATCTCGCCCATTTTGGACATATCAATCCCCATAGCCGCAAACTGACCTGTGAAGGGGCATTTGCCTTTTGCTGGCTCAGGTGCAGACTCTTCCTTGGTATCAGTGGTTTCCAACTGCCCAGATTCGGCCACGATGATCCAGTGCAGGGTGTCGATTTGCTGATTTTTATCGCTGACGATTTTTTCTATCGTTTCGCGCATTTCACTGTTTTCTATGTTTGGGATGGCTTCCTTGTATTGTTCGAGAGCCTTTTTTTCCAGTTCGATTCCAGCTTTTAATGCTTTTATAATATTAGACATGCCCGCTCCTGCAATTCAGGTTAAAATTTAATAGGAAATTGACTCAGTAGAATAGCAAAAAGTTTTCTGATAAACAAGTCATTCTAGAGGGCCATTTTGAATCTGTCAAGATGATGGATCAAACTGATGCCACGGAAAATCAACTCCCGTATATCGGGGTTCTGTGTCATTTAGATTGAGATTATTTAAAATCTGCCCAGATAAAGGAAATAGGGGCCGGGGGTTGATGGAAAGCCTTTTGTAAATCTTTTTCCCTGTAGCCGATTTTTCTTAATTTGGCGAAAGCTGTTTGTACTTCCGTTTCAGTAATATAAGCCACCGTATCGGGTACACCGTTAGGCTTTAGAGCTTGTGCCAGCTTGGCGACGCGCTTTTTTTGTTTTTTAGGTGCGTCTGGCAATGGCGGGTACTTGAGTTTTTCTGGATAGGGATTGTTGTAGCCGGGCCCGAGTGCGTGCAGAGTCTCCAACATTAAAACGTCGCGATCCCAAGGTTCCATTTCCATTGCTTGTGGGTGTTCCTGAACGATTTCTAATACGCTGACCACTGGCATATTTATATGCTTAGAAACACGTTGGTGTTGGTAATCGACCTGGGAGTTCTGGAAACCGAGTTTCTTTCCAACCTCGACTAAAAGTGGGAAATTCACCATATTGGTGTATTGCCCGCCGTACAGGTTGAAATAAGGACGGCCTTCGGTATTGACTTCATTCATCGAAAACATTCCGTAGTCCATTCCGGTGTACCCCAGACCCTTGTCTTTCAATACGACCCGGGCTCTTTCCAGTGCAAGAAACGCTCCTGTGTTGACCGGGATGGGGATTTCTTCACCGGCAAGATCCAAGTGGATTTTAAGGACATCGCTATGGGGCCAATCTTCAATTTGTGTGCGTGGAAAACTTCGCTCCCAATAAATATAGGGGAGAAAAGGCGGGCGTTCTGATAATGAAGTCAGATTTTTATCATTAAAATCTTTGCGGAACTGTTCAAACTCAATATCAACAAAAGATGGATCTATGAAAGGTTGCAGGTGCTCTTCATAATAGATGCCCTGATGTTTGAGGATGACTTTGGTTGCGAGGTCGTCCCAGATTTCATTGGAAATGATTTTATCGACACTGCCCGGCTCGAAGTCGTCAGATTGGCCTGCTGTGATTTGGATGGTGTCAAAACGTTCTTTATGTTCCTGTAGTCGGGGGTGGGCGCGAGCCCCTTTCAGAATTTCCAGAGAATAATCGCAGAGCAGGTAATGTAATTTGGGATAAACAAGCCCGTCTACATCAATCTGTTTCAATCTGCTTAGAAAGCAAGCCGCCAGATTGCCGTTACCGACCCCCCATTCGTGGAGCACGATTGGAACGTTTGTGATGTGTTTGGCCTGCTCAAAAAATTCATCGGCCAAAGCATGCGCCAGCCGGTGATCCCGACTGACGTAGGTTTGAAAATGATTGTGGATACCCGGTCCCTGTATTCCGTAGAAAATCGAATTGACATGGGTTTGCCAATGATCGGAAGGAAGAGACTCGCCTAAAGGCAAAAGATTGCTGGGACGTTGCATGAAGTGAGAGTCTTTCCAGAGATCAGGAGAGCGCGCTTTCGGTTCCTGGCTGACTTTCCCCCATGGAACCTCCACCCGCATAACCACCAGATTGCGACACACCGCCGGGGATGTTGTTGTGGTTCACAGCATCGCCACTTGCACCCGCTCCCATAGGTTGTCCCTTCATGATTTCTTCATAACGCCGATAAGCGTCGTTCCCATCTTCTGTTCGGCCTACTTCTTTGTAGCAATTGTAGAGATTGAACCAAGCCAATGCATCGTGGTCATTCAGGGTTACGGCTTGTTTGAATTCCTTGATGGCTTTTTCGACACGGCCAATGGTGGCGTAGAGACTGCCCAGATTGGTGTGGGGGAGTGAATAGTCGGGTGAGAGTTCACTGGCTTTTTTGAATGCTCCAATGGCCTCGTCGATCATATCCTTGGTGGAATAGCAACTGCCCAAATTGCAGTAGGCTTGTGGGTCCTTGTCATCCAGATCGACCACGCACAAGGCACTGTTCAGGGCTTCGTCGTAATTGCCTGAATTGAAGTAAGCGGTCGAAAGTGCCGAACGTAATTCTCTGTCTTCGGGATTGAACATCAATACTTTTTTCAAGGTGTTGATTTCTTCATCCAGTTTGCCGTATTGATCGTAAGCCGCGGCAAGGTTGGCATAGGCCAGAGTATCACCGGGATCAATCTCAATGACTTTTGAAAAACTGCGGATAGCGTTTTCAAAAAAATCTTTCAACATATAAACGCCGCCCAGATTGAAAAATATTTCTGGATCGTCGGGCGATAATTCGGCGGCCTTGTTGAGGGTGATGATGGCTTCATCTTCCTGATTATTCATGGCATAGGCCGTCCCCAGAAGTTTTTGCGCACGTGCTATATTTTTGTCTTTACTGACCACGACAACCAATTCTTTGATGGCGTCATTGAAGTTGCCTCCGTCCATGTACAGAGACCCCAGTTCCATCAGTAACTCAAGATTTTCAGGATCTTTTTTTAATTCCTTCTTGACCTCGCGGAAACGTTTGGTGATCGCCAGCTCCCGCTTTGCTTCTTCAGGGTCTTTCACTCCAAGCTCTTCAAAGATCTCGGGGTGGATCTTCATTTTGATCCAGTCAGTGGGTTTTGTGGATTCGGACATATATAGCCTTCAGCTCCTTTTACAAAAGGGAAGTCGATTGTTTGGTAAAATGATTCTAGGGGATATGCGCATCACTGTCAACCCGCTCAATGAACAGAGAGTGTGAGCCTATTTCCCCATAATAACATTAGTCGGCAACTGAATTTTCTATTTTTTTTCACGGCTCTGAAAGGGGATTCATTTCAGGCAAAAAGTTTGGTTGAAAGTCTGAACAATGTTTCTCAGTCGCTTGTCGAGAATTGCAAGTGACTGTTTTGAGATTGCGGGCGGAACTTCTCCATAAAAAGCTTGTGCGATGCCACCACTGATACAGGCGATGGTGTCACTGTCTCCTCCTATCGAGACTGCTTTGCGTATGGCGTCTTCGTAATTTTTTGATTCTAAAAAGGCGCGGATGGCTTGTGGAACAGAGCCTTGACAGGTCACGTCGAACTTGTAATGAGGGCGAATTTTATCGAGACTCTGATTCAGATCGTAGTGAAAATTCTTTTGAATGAATTTCTTAATAGAGCGTTTGCTTTCTCCCTGACGTGCAAGGAAAATAGCACCGGCAACGGCTTGCGCCCCTTTGATGCCTTCGGGATGATTGTGTGTCGCTATTGCACTTTCTTGCGCGAGAAGTAGAACTTTTTCCCATTGATTACAGGCAAACCCAATGGAGGCGACGCGCATGGCAGACCCGTTGCCAAAACTGTTATAAGGTTCGTACGAATCGGAACAAGCCCATTGCGTGAATCGTCCTCCATAACCCGCTGTGGGATAAAGCGCATAATAATGTTTGTAACTTTCAGCGAAAGATTTGTCATTTAAAATGCTGTCGGCAACCGCTACACTCAAGACGCTGTCGTCGGTAAATCTGGAGTGTTTTTGGAACAAAGGGAATTCGGTGGTTTTGATATTGTTCCATTCATAAACCGAACCGATGATGTCTCCTGCTATTGCTCCCAGCATGGGTGACCTTTTAAAATAATTCGAAACTCACATATATTATAACAATTGGATTTTAACTAATATGACCACTCAAAACAAACCACACTTGATCTACGATGGCACTTGTGGGTTCTGTACCAGCTTCATTGAGCGTTGGAAAGGCACTACCGGCGATCGGGTGGAATACGTTCCCTCGCAAGAATGCGGGGGAAAATTCCCCCAGATATCGAATGAGAAATTTGATGAGTCGGTGCAATTGGTCGAAGTCGATGGTTCGGTATATCAGGGGGCCGAGGCGGTTTTCAGGACATTGGCTCATGGGCCGCGCAGATTTTCGAATTTACCCTTGAGAATGTATCAGCTCGTTCCCGGCGTATCATTTTTATCGGAATGTGGCTATCATTTTGTGGCGCAACGCAGGCCGATGTTCAATAAACTTTATTCAGAGTTTACCCAATGGGAAATGAACCGATCGGAATACGTTCTTACCCGGAATTTGTTCCTTACCTTGCTGGGTTTGGTCTATTTGACAGCCTTCCTTTCCCTTGCTGTTCAGGTGGAAGGATTGTTCGGAAGCCAGGGAATCATTCCCATAAAAGAAACGTTGAGCAAACTGGAAGTTCGCTCAGGTGATGGCTTTTGGTGGAAGCATCCCACCCTGTTCTGGCTGAATTCAGAAGATTCTTTTCTGAAAGAAGTTTGTTATGCCGGAAGTTTCCTATCATTTCTTGTGGTGTTGGGGGTCGGGCGGGCACCTTTGTTATTTGTGCTTTGGTTCCTGTATCTTTCATTGATTCAGGTCGGTGGTAAGTTTCTCGGTTATCAATGGGATACGTTACTTTTGGAGATGGGGTTTCTGTCCGTTTTTTTTGCACCCTTCAGGTTTCGTAAAGCAACCCAGCCGCCTCCTTCTAAAACGATTGTATTTTTGTTGCGACTGCTGTTATTCAAACTGATATTTTTCTCTGGCTGGGTAAAAGTTTTCGGAGGTGATCCCAATTGGAAAGAATTGCGCGCTCTCAATTTCCACTATGAAACTCAGCCCTTGCCGACCTGGCTGGGATGGTACGCGCATCACCTGCCACATTCTATTTTGCAATTTTCAGTGTTTCTGGTCTTTGTGATTCAACTGGCCATTCCATTTCTTATCTTTGGAACGCGCAGACCCAGAATTTTTGCATTTTTTGCTCTGGCCTTTTTACAGATTCTGATTTTATTGACCGGGAATTATGGTTTCTTCAACTGGATGACGCTCGTCCTCTGTCTGATTTTGCTGGACGATAAATTTCTCAGGCCGTTGATCCAGTTAAAATTTTTGAAACGCTTGCCGTTCTTCTCTATGGCTGCCGTTGAAGAGGAAAACAAACGGGCTCTGGTGAGCGAACCGGAATTTAAAAAAGCAGTCATAGCTTTTCTATTTGTAATCTTTGTAGCTTTCAATTTTTTTATGAAAGTCATTCCGTTGCTGGATCGCACCTACAAGCCACCTCAGGTGATGAGCCACTTGTACGAATACATTCGCCCTTATTATATTATTAACGGATACGGGTTGTTTGCCTGGATGACCACGACGCGACCTGAAATTTCCATCGAAGGCAGTATGGATGGTAAAGTATGGAAGGAATACGAATTCAAATGGAAGCCGGGCGATTTGAAAAAAGCTCCCGCTTTTATCGCGCCGTATCATCCGCGTCTGGATTGGCAGATGTGGTTTGCCGCGCTTGGAAATTATCAGCGCAATCCCTGGCTCATCAGCATGATGTTACAATTGATGAAAGGTTCGGAGCCAGTGCTGGATCTTCTTGGTAGCAATCCTTTCCCTGAAAAAGCACCCAGGTACATGCGGGCAATGATTTACGATTACCGATTCACTGATTGGGAAACAAAAGAAAAAGACGGGACTTGGTGGCGAAAAGAATTGAAAGGAATGTACACCCCGGTATTGGAACTCCCCATTCCAAACAAGACAGAGGAGTGACGACGAGGTCAGGAAGGGTCTTGAAGAAAGCCCACAACAGCGAGACCCAACATAGCGGCTCCGCAAAATCCGTAAATATACAGTCCTGTGGAGTCTCCAATGATGTTAAAGAAATTCTCTCTGTTAAAGATGAAGCCCCAGTAAAAAGCAAAAGCGAAGGAAGTCAGCAGGCCCAATTTGTGTTTCCCTGAAATGAGGCAAAGGGAAGTGACAACGACGAGCAATGCGACCTGGCCCAGTGGAATGGAAAATTCTGAGCTGGTGAGAAAGTCCGAAAGTGTAGCGGTCTCCACCTTTAAAGCCCTCCTCTAAAAGTTTAAAATTTAAGCCAGTGACATCTGTAATTGTAGCGGTTTTTAAAAATACATTCCAAAATTTTTACACGACGCTTCAAAAGTTTATGAAATGAGTGCTGGATTTTATAGCATCTCAAACCCTCCTTTGTGTGTTTTTCGAGCTTTAATCGATTTGATTCATCTTCCCCAACAAGGTGATTCGCCCTTTAAACAAGGTCAATTCGTTTAGAGTCCTGTTCTGGCACAGAACTTGTAATCTGATACGTTGTATTCGAATTTCATTTCGAAATTAAAGGAGCGTTCTCAATGAACAAGGTTGAAATTCTGAAACAGGGAAAAAATAGTCTTGAAATAAAAAACAAAATTCAAAAATTTTCCGAAGAAGGTTGGGAGTCAATAGAAGAGGATGATGTCCAACGTTTGAAGTGGTATGGATTATTTTTAAGAAAACCGACACCGGGATTTTTTATGCTGAGGGTGCGCATACCGAACGGCAAAGCATTCTCGCATCAAGTGAAATGTCTGGCTAAAATTGCGCGTTGTTTTGGCAATGGGGACATCGATATCACAACCCGTCAGCAAATTCAGATACGTCATCTGAAAATTGAAAACATTTTAGAAGTGTTCGATTGGTTGTCAGAGGTTGGGCTCACTTCCATGCAAACGGGCATGGATAATGTGCGCAATATCATGGGATGCCCCACTGCGGGGATCAATCCTAAAGAACAGATGGATGCTTCCTGGCTGGTGCGGGCCCTGAATGATGAGATCGTCAATAATCAGGATTTTTGCAATTTGCCAAGAAAATTCAATATTGCAATTTCCGGTTGCCTGGAAAATTGCCTTCATTCAGAAACTCAAGACCTGGCATTGATACCTGCAATAAAAGAAGAAAACGGCCGGGAATTGATTGGATTCAATGTTCTCGCGGGAGGAAAACTGGGCTCTGGAGGCTATCGCATTGCGTCTTCTTTGGATATGTTTGTTCTGCCGGAAGAAGTGGTCGAAACCGCGTTGGCGATCATAGCTCTTTATCGCGATCATGGAAACCGGGAAAATCGCAAGCAAAACAGAATGGGTCATCTTTTGGATGAATGGGGCATTGATAATTTTAGAAATGCGTTGAGTGAATCTTTGGGACGCGACCTGACCTGTGCAGGAATAGATCAGAGAGAGGTGCAACGTTCCGAACACATCGGCATCTATCGCCAAAAACAGACATTCATGAACTATGTGGGGCTCAAAGTCATTGTGGGACGCATCGAAGCAGAAAAACTGGAAGGTCTTGCCGAACTGTCAGAAAAATACGGCAATGGGGAAATCCGCTTCACACCCGCTCAGGCGTTGGTCATCCCGCATGTGTCAGACAAAAGACTGGGAGATTTTCTGGAAGAGCCTCTACTGAAGGAGTTCGTGTATCACCCCTCGGGAGTGATGAAGAATCTGGTCAGTTGTGTGGGCAGTGACTATTGTCACTTGGCCGCGATTGAAACCAAATCCCGCGCCAGAGAAACGGCGTTCGCTCTGGAGCAAAAACTCGGCGACGCAACGCCCATCTCCATGCACTGGTCGGGATGCCCGGCAGGCTGTGGCAATCATCTGGTTGCGGATATAGGATTTCTGGGCAAGCGAATTCGCTTGGGGGGAGAAATTGTAGACGCAGTCGATGTGTTCATGGGGGGCAGGGCGGGTCCGCATCCGAAAGAAGCGGTAAAAATTCTGGAAAATGTTCCCTGCTCAATTCTGGTAGATGTGTTGGCTCAGGTCATTCCCTACCATACCCGTGAAAAAATGCATCCTGTTAGAGGGCAAAAATCTGAAAGAAAAAAGATTGCGATCCCGCTCGTTCTTGCGAGTTAAAAATCAAAGCTTGTTTCCAAATATTATAAAACATAGATTTGACCCTATAATGATTTTCTACATTGGTGTGAGGAGGTAGTGTATTATGTATAATACGGATGTGACAAAATTAAAGAACGGTGCGGAGAAGAAGATCGAATACATGAATCGCTCTCCGATTGGGTATCTTCTGCTCTCTGTATTGGCGGGTGTTTATCTGGGCTTTGGTATTGTTCTGATTTTTTCTGTCGGCGGTCCCTTTGCAGGTTCGGCGAGTGCTCCCTTTTTGAAGCTGGTGATGGGTGCCAGTTTTGGAGTGGCTTTGAGTCTGGTGATTGTCGCTGGTGCCGAATTGTTCACTGGCAATAATATGGTGTTCGCCGTGGGTTATCTTGATGGAAGCGTGGGTTATCGTCCGATATTGAAACTTTTTGCATTCTGTTTTTTTGGAAATCTACTGGGTTCTGTTTTCCTTGCCTGGTTGGTGGCCGAGAGTGGCAGTCTCAGTACGCAGTCAAGGGAATTGGTGCTGGCGGTTGCGGGCGGGAAAATGGCGTTGAGTGCCAAAACCGCCTTTCTGCGTGGCATCCTGTGCAATTGGTTGGTGTGCCTTGCGGTATGGTGTTCACTGCGCTCACAAAGCGAGTCGGCGCGGTTGATCATGGTCTTCTGGTGTCTGTTTGCCTTTATTGGAAGCGGATTCGAGCACAGCATTGCCAACCAATCGCTACTGAGTCTGGCATTGTTTTTGCCGCACGGTCCCGAAATTTCGCTGGCGGGATTCATTCACAATCAGGTGTTCGTAACGGCCGGTAATATGGTCGGCGGCGGGATCATGGTCGGTGGTGTTTATTGGTTCGCTTCTAAAGACAGCGACCCATCCGTTTCAGTGTCCCGTGTCCTCAATGAGCAAGCCTAGTTTATTTCCCCCAAGGTCCTAAGAAAAATTGATTGCCTAGCCATTGAGTTTTGCGGCATAGTCGGCCAGACCTTGTTCTACCTGGTTGATAAAGCTATCCACCAGAATAGGTTTGACTGCGAAACCATCAATTTCTCCTTGTTGGACCATTTCTACCAGCGAATCTTTGGCGATACCCCCGGTCATCATTATTCGAACCGTTCTGGGGCAGTGTTCGCGAACAAAATTTAGAAATTCTCCACCCGTCATCCCCTCTCCCATATTGTAATTTGAAATAACGACGGCAAATTCTTCCGACTTCGATATGATCTGAATGGCTTCTTCTCCCGTCAAAGCACTACATATCGTTATGGGACATTCTTCCAGAATGCTACCAAGTAATTCATGCAAACTGGGCTCATCATCTACAATAAGTATGCAAAAAGGTATTGTATTCATTGCTGTCTCCTTTTATATAGTCAAAAAAACTATGTGGATGTTGGAGAACGTTGAGTATTGCTATTTACATTGCAATATCATTAAGTTTCTTTTTTAGATTTATGAATACAATATTTGATTTATTTATATATCCTTCCCCATGTAAAGGCTTTAAACTAAAGTCAGGTTGGAGTTTTTGCGGATGTAGATGTCTGTATTTCCGGTTCAGCACTGGCAGTATTTTTAAATTTCAAAAACCTCAGCCTTCACTATTAAGTTCTAAAATACAACTCATTTATTCCCCCAAATTAGTTCGAGAGATGATTAGAGGTTTTGATCTTGCCTGTAATAGCGGACACGAATAAATCATCATTACTTAATTTTTTTATCCAAAGAAGGACCCTGATTTTGACAAATAGAAAGTATCAATATTTTGTTGTTACTCGGAAATTTCTTCCCTCTGGCAAAGAATATAAAATCGAGTATGCGGCGGATTCTCATGAAGAGGTTCAGACTATAGAATCAACTCATCTTGATGAGTTGAATAAGTTTGGCAAAGACTATGAGACCATCAAAATAGATGGGCCGTTTACCGAGAGCACGGATGATTATTTAATTCTATTTAAAAATAAAGAGATAAAAGCATTTTTAGATATTTCAAAAAGAAATATTGATCGCATGGTTGAAAAACTTGGGGAACAGGGAGAAGAGGTAGAAGAAATTTCAATTGGTAAACTGCCCAATGAAATTGCAAGTGAGGTTTTGCGGATAGCTAAAGAAACTGCGGTTCAGACGAATGAAAAAACTATAGAAGTTTGTAGTCACATACTCGAACAAGCTCTTTTACTCAACGACAAATTTCTCCAAAATCGACAAGGTTTCACCGCCGCTTCAATTAATAAAATATTTTTAGAGGTTTTTGAAATCAGTAAAGTTTTTGAGGCGGAGGTGTTAAATCATACTTCCAAAGCCGCTGACGAATTGGAGTGTCAAGCGGAACTGGCTCGAAAAGTTGTGCGAGAAAATGAAAATCGTTGGGCTGAGAAATTTTCTGAGGAAGGTGCGACAGGGTTAAAACTGGTGATGATCAAAAGGACGTCAGAAGCGAGAATGGCTATTGCAGAAGTTGCTCAGTCAAACAAGGTGGCGGCAGGAGAGTTAAAGGCGATTGCCGAGAAAGCTATCGCCAGCATTCATTCCTCGATTCAAGCTTTAATAGATTCTGAGCTTGTGAAAAATACTGCCTGAATCGGTCCCCGCTATTTCAAAGGAATATCACGGCGATATCCGTACTCGGTGAAGGTATTTCCTTGGTTAAATGATGGCTTGTTGTGCTTAGCGTACTACCCGCAATTTTTGAGGATACTGCATCAACTCGATTTCGTACTTGTCCGGGTCTTCGGTGAAGATGAACTGTGTGCCGTTTTCCGTGGTGATCGGTCCCTCTGTGATGGGGATGCCTTCATGTTCCAAGTGTGCAATGCAATCGTTTATGTCTTCCACTTCGAATGCCAGGTGAACGAGGTCTTCGGGCACTTGTACTCCCCCGCTTGAGGGGAAGGAGCAAAGCTCCAGCTCGGCGTCGGTTCCCGGGAATTGCAGGAACACGAGCTTCGATCCGCGTGGGGAAATTTTCTGATCGGTGACCTCCATGCCGAGAACATCACGGTAAAATTTCAAAGACCGGTCCATGTCGGAAACCCGGAAGCGTGTGTGTAAATAGTTTATCAGCATAGGTCCTCGGGAAGTTTTATGAAAGATTGAAAGGGTTGCAATTCGGCGCGAACGATTTCAATCAATTCTTTCAATCGTTCGCGAGTGCTTGCTTCGAATCGCAGTGTGAGCGCGGGTTGCGTGTTGGATGCGCGGACCAGAGCCCAGCCGTCTCCAAAGTTTACACGCACTCCGTCAATATCGATCACCTCATAGCGTTTGCGAAAATTTTCCGTCAACTCCCGAACGATGTCGAACTTCTTTTCATCCGCGCAGTCGATGCGTAATTCGGGAGTGGTAGCGGTTTTGGGAAGGTCGGCGAGCAGTTCTGACAACGAGCAGTTGGCATTCGCGACGATTTCCAGTACGCGGCAGGCGGCATAGGTGGCGTCATCAAATCCATAATAACGATCCGAAAAACAGACATGACCGCTCATTTCACCCGCGAGCAGAGCGTTTGTTTCGCGCATTTTATTTTTGATGAGTGAATGCCCGGCGGCAGACATGATGGCTTTGCCACCGCGTTTCTCAATGTCCAAGAACAGGTTTTGGGAACACTTCACTTCGCCGACAATGGTTGCTCCGGGATGGGTGCGCAGAATGTCACGGGCAAATAGTGTCATGAGTTGATCGCCCCATACGATGTCACCTTTTTCATTCACAACACCGATGCGGTCCGCGTCTCCATCGAATCCGATACCGAGTTCGGCTTTTTCTTTTTTCACCAGCGCGATCAAGTCCTGCAGGTTTGCTTCGACAGTCGGGTCGGGGTGATGGTTGGGAAAATCGCCATCGGGCTCGCAATACAATTCGATGGGTTCTTGGCCGCATTTTTGGAACAGGTCGAGTCCGACAAGCCCGAAGCAACCATTGCCACCATCGGCGACAAAACGAACCTTGCGCGGGATGTGAATGCCATCCGCAATTTTTTGCATGTAGGCCGAGCGAACGTCCCGGTCTTCTGCTTGGCCTTGTCCCGTTTCAAAATCTCCCGCTTCGATCAATCGCACTAATTTCTGGATTTGTTCTCCATACATACTGTGTTTGCCGAGGCTGATCTTCAGTCCGTTGAACTCTGGAGGATTGTGGCTTCCTGTGATCATGACGCCACCGTCGGGTTCCAGATGGTAGAGTGAAAAATAAGCGACGGGGGTCGGCACTTGACCGATGTCCCAAACGTTGCATCCGGTGGCGAGAAGCCCTTTTTGTACCGCATCACGGATTTGTGGGGAACTTTTTCTCATATCGCGTCCCAGCGTGACCGTTTTGCCGCCGTTTCTGCGGATAACGGTTCCTATGGCGCGCCCGATCAATTCTACGGCGGGCGGGGTCAGGTCGTTTGCTACGATACCGCGGATGTCATATTCACGAAATATTCGGGGATTGATTTGCATGGATTCTTTCAATCAAAAAAATATTAAATTCGACGCTAAGAATAAGGGATTCTCTCGATATTCGCAACTTGACATTAAAGAAAATGGAGTGCTTCTGCGTTTCAATGTATTTATGCTAGAATGGCGCAGGTTTTGACAATTCAACAATACTTCCTTGTATTTGATGGGCTTACATGTTCGATTCGCTTGCGTCTAAAAAATTCCCCTGGTTATTTACCGACGCATTTCTTTTATACCTCGTTTGCTTTCTTATGTTTGCCAAACGTTTGTGGCTGTTGGATTACCAGTTCAATCCTGAAGAAGGAAAAGAAATTCTTCAGGCTCTGGATATTTTGAATGGGAAAGTCATTTACCGCGATTTTTTTGCACAGTACGGACCGGCCGGTCCTTATTTCACCGCACTGCTTTATAAATGGACGGGTGACGTCAACCTGATTTTGCCAAGACTCTCCGTGTCTGTATTGGCGACGTTCACCGCTTATTTTTCCTATCGCACCGCGCGTTATTTTTTGAGTCCGGGTTGGGCTTTCTGGGCGGCCTTGATGTCCTGCTCCGGTCTGGCCAGTCGTGAAAGCACTTACGGTCACGCCTTCGCGTTTCTGGGAATGATCGGTTCCCTGTATTTTCTCTTATCCTACTTCAATAAAGAGCGCAGTGGCTGGAAGCTGATTGTTGCGGGATTTTTTGTGTTGCTCGCTTTAGTGTCGAAGCCGGTTGTTTTTGGAATCGGTGCCGTACTGGTGGGTGTTTTTTGTCTCGGTCTGGGATCGGCGATTTTCAGAGAAAACGATGATTTAAAATCCCGCCTGTGGTTATTCCTAACGCCTTGCATTCTGCCTTCTCTGGCAGTCTACGGGACTATGTTTGCTTTGACACCGTTGGAAACCTTTGCTTTTAGTTTTAATCCCTTGAACAGCGGAACCCAACCCACCGAAAGCTATTACCTAAAACCCCTGTTGCCGCCCATTCCCTATTTGCCGATTGGCAACTGGCTGGCGGATTTGAATTTTTATCTGGTGGATCCCCTGCGTTACTGGACCGTTGTATTGACATTTGCGGGCGGGGCAATTTTCTTACTGTATTCTCTTGTTTTCAGATGGAAACTCAAGACGGTCAACGTATCGCTTGTGATCTTACTGGTCTATTCACTTTTGATCGACGCAGAGACTTTGGTTTTGATCCGTCGGTCGGTCACGCATTACGTCAATTTGCTTCCCAGTTATATTTTGCTGGCGATGTTATTTGCGAGTGTCTTCAAATTTCAGAAAATGCGCAAACCTGTGAACGTTTTGGCGATTGGGTTTTGTGTTTTTTATTTTTTCTACCCGGTCGTGAAAATCGCATGGTATTACGGATTGCATGGCGAGCCGATGAAGCTGAAGTATGTCGAATCGATTCAGGCGACTCCCTATCAGGCAGAGTCTTATCGTAATACGGTGCGCTACATTCGCCAGAATACCCCGGCGGATCGACCCATCTTTTTTGCCGGGTTTGGGAGTTTGATTCATCTGGCTTCAGAAAGGCCGATCCTGTTTCCAGAGCAGTATTCCATCTTCATGCGCACGACCCCTTTTCTCTATCACCAGAAAAGCGAATTTTATTCTGCCCCGGTTCCACGACAAGTGGATCAGCTCATTGTGGATCGGATTCATTCCAGCAAACCGTCTCTTCTGTTGATCCCGGCTTCTTATATGGGGGAGAACCGTTTGCAGAATTCGGTTCTTATTCAACACATTGAGCAGGAATGGATTCGCAAGGATATTTTAAACGCGGGTGTATCGCGCGGCCCTTTTGATTGGGAAGAATGGGAACTGGAAGCCTGGGTCCCGCGCACCATTTCCTAAACGGCTGGATAAAATGTTGAGGTTGGATCGAAGCAACTTATGGAAACCCACATTATTTTCATTCTCATCCTGGGCGGACTCAGCATCCTCATCCGCAAGCCTTTTCTGGATTTCCCCATTGACGATGATTTTGCCGTCCACACCTACATTCCCCGTTTTGCAAAATGGGGATTGCGTTGGAAAAAGGACCTGGCACTGATCGGCATCCCCATTTGGAAAATGAAATGGCTGGATCGCGTATACGGTCAACCCGAAGGTGGTATACATCGTACCCGAAATTTGCAGACCGCATTTCACATCGCGGCAGTGTGGGCGGTTTACGGCACGGTGTGGAGTCTCACGGGGAATGTTTGGGCGGCTTTCGCTGGCGGTGGCCTGTATGCGTTTTATGGAACATCGCCCGATCTGGTCTCGGGTTCGTTCAATCACGAACAGTTCTATATTCCCTTCATGCTTGCGGGCGGTGCGTTGGCTTGCTCGGGTGGCGCGATGGCGTTTGGGGCCGGGTTGTGTTTTGGAATCGCGACCTTTGGCAAGACTACGGTGGTTCTCTTCTCAGCCATTCTCACTCCCCTGATGCTCTATCAATACGGCTGGCTGGCGGGCGTTTTATTTTTAGCGGGCACTGCGTTGCCGATCCTCGTATCACAATGGGTCGAACGCAGATCCGGTCACATGGACGAGCTTTCCCGCAAGCAACTGGGATGTCGTTATGCCACCACCATCCGTTCCACCCTCACAAAGTCGATTTACTTCAGTCATGTCCCGGAAATCATTCTTTTGCTGAAGCGGACACTTCCGTTGTGGATCGCAGGCCTTCCGGGATTCATCCTGTTGATGATGGCAGAGTCGGGAATCCTTTTTGCGGGTCTGCTTCTTGCGACGGTGGGAATGATCATCGGACAGCGGGCTTTCTCGCGTTATCACTTTCTGCCTTCACTGGCCTGGTTGTGTGTGGGTTCGGGAGTGTTGATTCACTTTGCGACCTCCGGTTCTTTCAATAGTACTGTATTTTTTCTGGTGTTCTATGTAGGCATCGTTGCGTTCAATGTCAAGAGTTTGCTGTTTTTTTACACACGTCCCTGTGCCAAAGAAACACTGGCGCAATATGAAAAGTTTGACCAGTATATCTATGTTCCGTATTTGGCAAGGGTATTGAAACGCTGGCGTCGTCTGAACGGTCAGGATCGTGAGCGCATTTATGTGTGGGGGACTTTCAGCCAGTTTTACCATTATGCCGATGCACCCTCTTCAGATACCTATCTCCATTATTGCATTGGACCTTGGGATACCCCGTTTTTAGAGGTTTTCTACGATTCGTTCATCGGCGGATTGTTGCGTCACAAACCGCCATTGCTGGTGCGGGCCTTTCATGATCTGGACCCGGGCATTTTGGAGGAATTTACGGGTCTGCGTTATGAACGCGTAAAAACCGCCTTGTGCCGATTCCCCGTTTACCGTTTGACGTCCTTTCGTTCTCAGGAACGTGATCCGTTGCAACTTCCCTGGCAGGAGAAATTGTTCTGGATGGAACTCTTGACACAGGCGGGGCCGCATATTCCCGGTATTGACCGGTTTGATTTCAAACCCGAGCGAATGGTGGTAGCGTATAAAGAATGCCGAAAGTTGATGCGGCTCAATCCCGAAGATATCGATGGGTTGATTTATTTCGGTGAGTTGTCGCATCATTTTAAAAAATTTTCAGACGCGGTCTCCGCTTTTACCAAAGTCATGAAGCGCGAGCCGAAACGGTGGTATCTGCGGATATTGCTTTCTGCATCCTTGATTGAACTGGATCGGTTTGACGAGGCCGAACGTCTTCTGAAGGAAGAATGGGAATTGTTTGCGGATAAGCTCAGTCCCGAAAACGTGCTGGAATGGAAATTTCAGCAGGGACGTGTTGAACTGAAAAAAAATAATCTGGATGACGCGGGAAAATTATTTGAAGAAGTTCTGCAAAACAAAACTGAGAATATTGGTGTGTGGGAAAGCTGTCTGGAGGTTTTTTCAAGAAAAAAACAATCGGCGGACATGCACCGTTTGCTTGAGAAAACCGCCGCGATTGAAAACAGGCGTGATCGTGAGTGGTTTGTGACGAAAATAGGAGAATGTCTTGCCAGCTTATCCGACAAGCCCGACTACGAAACGCTGTCTGCACTCGTTAAAGACCACTCTGGAAACTGTATGCTGGACTATGCCATTGCCTCTGCATTAGGCCGAGCGGGCAAGACTGAAGAGGCTCGCAAAGGATTTCAGGAAATCGTAGATTCTGCCGATAGTTATGATAACATCCGGGCGGCGTCATTGTTCCGTTTGGGTTTACTTGCTGACGGGGAAACACGACGTGATTTTTTTCTGCGCTGTTTGCAGATCGATCCCGAACACAGCGGGGCTCAAAAATTTCTTTCCGAATCAGAATGATCCTCTTAAAACCATCAGATTGCATGAATAATGATTGAATCCGTAGAAGAAAACCTCATACAGGCCAGTGTCGTTGTTCCCAATTGGAACGGCTTGAAATTCGTAGGCATGTGCCTCGATTCGCTTGCCAAAACAACTATGAAGGCGTTTGAAGTCATCGTCATCGACAATGGTTCCGTCGATGGATCGCGGGAGTTGATTGAGGAAAAATATCCCTGGGTGCGTTTGGTGAAGTTGCCTGAGAATATGGGGTTTGCCATCGCCTGCAACGAAGGCATCAAAGCCTCGCGCGGGGAATACATCTGCCTGCTCAACAACGATATTGAGGTGGAACCCGACTGGTTGGAAAAATTGGTCGTGGGTATGGAGCGACATCCAGAGTGCGGGATGGGTACCAGCAAGATGATGTTTCTCCATGATCGCGAGTCTTTTTACAACACTGGCGATTTGTTTCACGCCTGGTCTGCCGGTGGTGGAAGAGGGCAGGGAGAAAAAGATGTTGGACAATTCGATACGGAAGAATATGTATTCGGGGCCTGCGCGGGAGCCGGAATTTATCGAAAAAGTTTGTTCGAGACGGCGGGTGTTTTTGATGAGGATTTTTTTATTTTCGCGGAAGATGTGGACTTGAATATGCGCTGTCAATTACTGGGATTGCAATGCGTGTATTTGCCCGAGGCGAAGGTTTATCATATCGGTACGGCGACCGTGGGTCTGTACAGCGACCGCTACGCCTACCTTTGCAAGCGCAACGATATTTTTGTTCTGATCAAGAATTATTCGTTACGCATGTATTTCAAATATTTTGTTTCCATCCTGCGACATCAGTTCCGCGACGTGACCTACTTCACCTATCGCGGGCAGGGCTGGATTTTGTTCAAGAGTAAAATCGATGCCCTCAAAATGTTGCTCCCCATGTTATACCGCCGATGGAAAATACAATCCACGCGTACAATCCCCGACACAGAGATAGAAAGCCTGATAATAAAAGATTGAGCGTCTGGCGGTATTATTGAAACCCTTTTTTGATGAGGAAACAGGCTTGTGAATCTGAATAAACTCCTTTCGGCTCAACTTGGACTGCCCAAATACCTCAATGCGGCCTTAAAACGTTTGGGTGGCAATATAGCGATGGTTGGAACAAAAAATGCGGCGCATGTTCTTGTCAAAGCTATCAATGAAGGCGGCATTCTCTTCAAAGGTGTTTTTGAAAGAGCGCAGGATTATGTTCCAAACTCAGAATTTGACGGTTTCATCGTTCAACCTTTGAAGAACCTTTCAAAGCTTCAATCCTCTGACACTGTCATTATTGCTTCGAGTCAGGAGGCGGAAGGACTTTATGAAACCATCACTCAGATAGAAAAGATTTCAAAAGCGAAGGTCCTTCACTTCAAGAGTTTGATGGATGTGTACATGATTCATGACGAATTGAAAGATTTACTGCGATTTGATTTTTCAGAGTTTTTATTTTGGAAGAGTTTGTTTTTAGGGAAAAACTGGCAAGAACCCCCGCCCATCAGTTTCAAAAATAAAGTTGTTTTGGAACTGGGACCGTATGAGGGAAATCAGAGTGTCATGCTGATGCGACAGAACCCTAAAAAAGTAATAGCAATAGAAGGAAGGCCCCTGAATTTTGCAAAAACGTCTCTCATCAGCTCCCTCTACAAGTTCAAAAACTTTGAGCTGATTCTTGGGGACATGCATCTATTCCCGCAATTGATAAATGAAAAAATTGACATCATCTTTTGCGCGGGTGTTCTCTATCATTCCTCCAAACCCTGGTGGTTGCTTGAAAACTGTTTGAAGCATGCGGATACGGTGGTCCTTTGCGGTCATGTTTCTTCGGAGTTTTCTAAAAATGCTCTTGGATTCAAAAGCATGGATTTGGAGAGTGGAAGCTATGAATTTGAAATTCAGCCAGAATACGGTTGGGAAGATAATCGGTCGGGAATTTCAGGGACGAGCTTGTGGTTTAAAGAAGAAGATTTGGCCCGTTTTGCCAAATTTTATGGATTCAGTTTCAAACGATATAATTCTCACGTCAATTCTACCGGGCGGTGGATTTCTTCCGTATTGAGAAAAACAAAAAAACGTCCAAGGTCTGGTGTACGCAAATAGATTCTAAAACTTTGTAATTATTGCTACTAAAGAAGTCTCCTTCCTCATTTTGTCTTCGTTCGCAGGGAGAGCAGGTCATTTTCTTGTGCTAATCTTCTCTCGAAAGAACTGATATTTTTCTCCCGGTTTCTATGCGTGGTTTTGGTATAATAGGAAAATTGGACTTTTTGAATCCGTCTCCGACATTAGAAATGTTAGTCTATAATTATGGAAAAAATTCATAAAGAAATTCTTGGCTTGATGGGTAAGATCGACATCAACTGCAAAGATGTGGGTGATGTTATTGTCATAGAGCTTGCGGGGCAATTGGATATTTATAATTCTGGCGATCTCGCTCGTTTGATTGATGCTTATATCCTGAGAGGCTTCAAAAAATTTGTGGTCGATCTGGACCTGGTGACGTATTGGGACAGCTCGACTTTGAGTGTTTTTATCAATTGTTTGAAAAAACTGGAACAGGAGAAGGGAAAATTCGTATTGGCTTCTTTAAAAGGGGCTCCCCGTGAGGTTTTTGAAATGGCAAAGTTCCAGCAGGTTTTTCAGGTATTCGAATCCATCGACTCAGCTCTGGATGCTTTGGATTGAAAGAAAATTCAGGGGATTCCAGATTGCATTTATAAAGCGCGTATTTTTTAAGTTCTCAAAGTTATAGTACAATGAAGCCAGGTTGTTCATCCTTTTGAACAGGAGCATTCACTTGTGAAACGCATGATCCTCGGTTTTATCATTTTGTTTGTTTTGGGCAATGCTATCCCTGTATTGGCACTTGACGAATGGCCAAATGACAATGTGATCGGAAACAGGGATGTGATTCCCAAAGAGCCCGGCTGGAGGGCTCCGTCTTACAGAGGCTGGGAATTATTGAGTGTTCCTGGTTTGATTTCGACTTATTACGATCTTGATCTGGATGGGAAATTGGATTACATGGTCATTAGAAAAATAATGCGCAAAGTATATTCTGCTGAAACCACTATGGAACAGGCGATTGAAATCGCGCGTTTCGATAAATTAGCTGTTTACTTTTCGACGCCTCTGATTTATTTCACCAACAAAAACCCGTTATTTTTTTGCCTGGGTGTCGATTATCGCAAGAATTGCCAAGACATTTGGGTGGACATTGCTGAAGATGGTTTGAACGGCAACGAACAACGTTATTCACTCTCGACTCCCCAACCGCATGTTCGCTAAAAAATCTTATTGGTTTGTTGTTAGTTTGACATTTTTTTGCTTCACATTGGCTCCAATGGAGGCAATGTCCGCTGAAAAGAATACGCTGGGTGCCACCGTTTACAAGCATATGTGCATTTACTGCCACGGTGCCGACGGTAATGGCGGCGGGAAGGCGGTGGACTATCTTTATCCCTGGCCGCGCGATTTCCGAACTGGAATTTACAAGCGTCGTTCGACGCCTTCGGGTTCCTTACCTCTTGATTCAGATATTTATAACACCATTGCCGAGGGCATATCAGGCACAGGGATGCCGGCTTGGAAAGATTCCCTGACTTCGGAAGAAATCTGGGGGGTCGTGCAGTATATCAAGGGATTCTCTGATCGTTTTCTCAACGATAAACCAGCCCTCGCAGTTCAGGTAGATCCCATTCCGCAAGCGACACCGGAATCCATCGCGTTGGGTGAAAAGATATATAGGGAAACCCAGTGTTCAAAATGTCACGGTTCCGACCTGAAGGGGCGAGGAGAATTAGCTTATGATTTATTTGATATTTGGGACCACAAGGTTTTCGTTTACGATTTGACAAATCCCAATGCCTACAAATACGGCTTCGACCAGAAAGACATCTACCTCACCCTTACGGCAGGGCTTGACGGAACGCCTATGAAAGCGTATACCCATTTGACCGATGAGGAAAGATGGAACCTGACGCACTACGTCCATTCGCAAATACAGGGGGATAAATTCGAGCCGGCAGGTTTCGAAATCAGTATGAATGTGACGACCGTTGAAGGTGAGATCGATTTTGATCCAGAGAACCCGATATGGGAAAAGATTCCTGCACACGCTGTGCATACCTTGCCCCTAAGCGCACGGAATAATCCGGTCAACCGCATCAAAGTGCAAACAGCAGTCAATGATGAAGCAATCGCGTTTCGTCTGCAATGGAGCGATCCCAATCCCGACCGCAGTTCGACCCGCCATGAGGATTTCAAAGATGCTGTGGCTATAGAGTTTGCATTGGGAGATGCTGTACTGCACAAACACGGACACAGCGAGCCATTTTTTGGCATGGGAAATCGTGCGAAGGTGGTCAATATCTGGCAATGGCGTGCCGACTGGCAAACAGAAATTGAAACAAAAAAGAAACTGGAATACGCGACAGACGGGATCGATTTAGATGTCATGATATTTGGCGGTGAAGTCAATCCCGTAGACTCCCTGAATCCATTCAGAGACGTTCCTGTCGAAGAAATGAATGCCGAAGGTTTTGGTACTTTGACACCACAACCCCAAACCAAGCAGAATATTTTAGGCAAAGGGGTATGGAAAGATGGAATTTGGACAGTGGTTTTTTACAGAACCCTGGAGACTTTGAACAAGTGGGATATTGTATTTCAGAATGAGAGACCCGTGCTCATCGCTTTTGCAATTTGGGACGGTTCCAATCAGGATCGTAACGGACGCAAAGTGATTTCCATGTGGCAGAAACTTGAAATGCCGAATTGAGGTTGCCTCAAGTAGGTTGCTAAATAATTGATTTTGTTAATCACCAAATGGGGGGAACATGTCGGAAGAAGAAATAAGCGAAGCCAGCGATGGTGAATCTACAGAGGAAGAATTTTTTCCTGCACAAAAAATCGAAAATTTTGACGAAGTGTTGGAAGAAGATGAATTCGATGAAATTGATGAGGTAGAAGAGGAAGTCAGGCCTGAAAGAGGTGCCTATATGGTATTGGGGCAGGGAGATTTTTCCATGATCCAGGCCAACCGCGGGGCAGATGACCCTGGTGACAATACCCTCTCTGAACCTCAGTATATATGCAAATATGGAGACATGTTGTTTGTTTCTGATCGAGGCAACCATCGCGTTTTAGTATGGGATCAATTTCCTGAAGAAAACGGAGAACCGGCCAGTGTTGTACTCGGGCAGGAAGATTTTGCCGATTGTCTGGAGAATAGAGGAATCACCACTACTCTGGACGAAATGACATCGGGTTTGGGTGACGAGAATCTTGAAGGTTTTACCATCAGTAAAGCAGAAGAAGACACCCTTTCACAGCCAGCCGGGCTTTCTGTCATCGATGGAAAATTATATGTCGTAGACAGTGGTAACCATCGTGTTTTGCGTTGGCAGGGGTTGCCCAGTGAAGATGGTGAGCCTCCGCAAATGGTCTTGGGACAAGACAATTTGGAAGACAATGAAGCAAACCGTCGTGGTTTTACCGGATCGGGTTCCCTGTTTTTCCCAATGGGAATTTGTTCTGGCGATGACCAGCATGTTTTTGTAGCCGACAAGGACAATCATCGCGTTTTGATTTGGAACAAGATTCCTTTTGGCGACGGTTGGAACGCTGATGTCTGTGTCGGACAAGCTGGAATGGATGAGCGAGAACCCAACAAGGGCGAATTCGATAATGTTTCAGCCGATTCCATGAGTTTTCCTATGGGCGTTGCCTGGGATGCGGAAGGGGAACGATTGATTGTTGTCGATCAAGGCAACAACCGTGTTTTGATCTGGAACAGACTGCCGAGAGAAAATGGTCAACCTGCTGATGTGGTTATCGGACAAAAGGATTTTGAAAGCAGATCCGTTAATATGGGGCTGGGTGCCGAACGAGCCAGTGCCTCAAGTTTGTATTGGCCTACTGACGTAGTTTTCGGAAAAACAGGCTTGTTTGTATCCGATACTGCAAATAATCGAGTGTTGTATTGGAAGGAAATCCCCACCGAAAATGGTCAACCCGCAGACAAGGTATTTGGGCAAACCAATTTTACAGATAACAAGCCCAACCGTTTTGGTCAGGCATCCAGTTCCACACTGAACGATCCTTACGGTTTATTTCTCGAAGAAGATCTGACTCGAGAAGACCTTGGGCTCGATGAATTGGAAGATGAAGATAGGGACGACTTTGAAGGTGATTCTCAGGAAGTTGCGAGAAGAGACGATGAAGAAGAGGAAACCTTATTTCGATTGTTTATTTGTGACCGGAGCAATTCTCGAATTGTTATCTGGAGAGAGTTCCCTGACAGTGCAGGAAAAGATGAAGCAGAAGATGAGGACGGGTTGGTGATAGACCATCCGGATACTTTATTGGGAGATGACGACGATGATGACGATTACGATCCCGATTTGATTCCTGAAGAAGTTCCCGCTGTTTGAATAAAAAAAATACGGCGAGGGAATATCCTCGCCGTATTTTAATTTGTACCCTTTTGAACCAGGGCAAGCTCACTTGCGCTCATTGGTTCAGGCAACTCTTTCGGTATCAAAGTTGAAAACTGTTCTATATCTGAAAAGATCTACCCTCCAGGCAGAACCACTTCCTATTTCTAAATCACCTACGAGCTTTTTAAGCGTTTTCCTGAGTTGCAGATTCATCATCTGGCGCACTACCTGAGGTTTGCCCGAATACATCGGCGATAATTTTATTGACCTCGTCATGGCCCAGAATATTGTAGACCGCATTTGCGGACTTGAAATGATTACTGGTGAATAAGCTCAGAACCTTTTTACTGGAATAACCTAGCATCATAAATTCGTGAGCATAGTTTACCGCGACGGTTCTCAGAGTCGTTTCGTCGGCGTCCTCGTCTCCTGTTGGGGGACCTGCATCCATAGAAGCTTCTTCCTGCACTTCATAGACGTAAATCAAATGCCAACCGAACTCTGTTTTTACCGGGCCGACAACGTCGCCCTCTTCAGCTGAGAAAGCGGCAACTTCAAAGGGGCGTACCATGGAGCCTTTTCCAAACCAACCCAAATCGCCACCGCGTTTTTTGGATGGGCACTCGCTGAATTCTTCTGCGAGCTTGGAAAAATCTTCACCCTCGTCAATTTTTGCTTTCAACTCATCGGCTTTTTCTTTGGAACCCACCAAGATATGTCTTGCTTGAACTTTTTTTGTTTTTCTTTCTTTTGACATTATATTTTTTTACGAAAATACATCCGTGGTTTAGAGGTTTAATTCAACACTTGATTGGAATCGGCCTTTTCGTCGATTTCCATGACTTTTGAAGGTGCAGACTGCATCAGTTTTTCGCCCATGTCCTTGGCTTCCCGGTAACGTTTTTTTAGGATATCGAACAGATTGGGAATTGCTGCATTCATTGCCAAAACCATGTCATTTTTCTCAGGGTCCAACCGCGAATCTTCTTCCCCACGTTGATTCTCATCAAAGTAGTAAGTGTATTCCAGGATGGGAGGTGTCCCTGCATCATTGAGATCAACCTTGAAAAAGGTCAGTTTGAGATCTCTGTTTTTTTCACGGGGATCTATGTTGTAAGAGTCTTCCGCGAAATATTTTTCATCATTGCAAGTGAATTTGATGGTTTCTTTGTTGCTTGGATACAATTCGATAAAGTTCATGTAGCGATCAGGCGTGAACTCAAGATAAGAGAGTGGATTCTTTTCGCCGTAGGCTTTTGCTTCCATCGCCCTTTGTTTGAAGAGTGTCATCAAATCGTCTGGGATTTCTTTTGTAAAGTTTTTTACAATTGCCAGATCGGTCGAAGACATTTTCGGCATGTTGGGTAGCGGGCGATGAGTTTTTTTGAAGTCCAGAATAAAAGAAATCCTGCGGTTTGCATCTTCTTCGCTCCGGAAAGACACCACCATGTATTCGTCGTCGGTGAAAGGATTTGTGAAATAGAAATCTTCAAGAATGTAAATCGTCTTGTAGTTTTCTTCCTCAAAACGGAACGTCATCAGAGAATTGGCCGCTTCCTGTGGGTTGATCTTACGATACGCTTCGATGGCCGGTCTCCTTATAAAAAATGGGTTGAATACTCAGTTTGATTTTAAACTGCAAATTTCTACTGTTCTTCTGTCTCAATATTTCTAACAGCTCTTACGGCGTCTTTGGTTACGTCGAGTTCTTTATGGTTCAGATTGGCATGGCCGTAGCGATAGTAAAACACGATGGCACTGCCGTGGGGTCTTTCCTCTGAAGTCCATGTTGTGAATCCTCCACCGGGAGAAAATTCTGGCGGAATGAAAATATCAAAACGGTCCATATCACGGATGCTATGACCCTCGTCGTACAAGCTCTCGGCTTCTTCCAGTGTTGGTAAACGCCAATTTCGATAACCTGCAAATTTTTTCAAATTCAGGCTGCGTGTGTAGTCCTGAGAAGTGTACCAGTTGGTCCACTTACTCGTATCTTGATACGAGTCGGTTTGTTTCCACATCAAGTTTGTTTCGTTGTCGGTAACGGTTCCATCTCCGTTGTCTCTAAAACGTTTTGTTGCCACGTAAACTTTCTCCTGTCTTGTTCTGCCCAAGCGGGACTATCATTTTCAATCAGTATCGTCATTGAGATCTCTCACGATTCGAGTGGAACCGCGCGAGGGTCGATATATATCGTCGTAAGTCATGACACCCTTGCGATAGCCAAACCGGAGGGCTTGGATTTTATTTCTGACATCTCCCGTCCAGCATAAAAAACCAAAACCTGGCTCAAATATTGAGTAGAGATGTGCTACTTGACCTTGATGGTCTTTATTGCTTTCGGTTTTGGTGTATAGACTTTTGGCTTCGAGAGCATTTGGGATTCTCCAGTTGCCAAAACCAAGGTGCCGTTTTTGATTGAGCTCTTCGACATAGGTGCGAACTTGAATCAGATTCATCCATTTACCGGTCATCTGCCAGGTGTCTTGTTTCAGCCACATGAGATTTCTTGCGCGGTCCATGATGATGCCTTCACCGGTATCCACAAATCGGACAGCTGTTTTCACAGCGTCAATGGGTGGTGTCGTTTCTTGTTCGCTCATAATAGTATATTTTTAGGCATGGCATTAAGTCCTTTATTTTTTAATATCTCTTATAGCTCTGACGCCGTGGCTCCGCAGTCCCATTTTATGCCATTTGTAGTCGCCGTTGTACATCTGAAAACGGATGGCCAAGGTGCGGTCGGTACGGTGCATGGTTTTTGTCCAGCATGTTTGGGCCGACCCGGCGGGAAATGCCTTCACCAAAAAAACAACATCACCGTACTTGTCTGTGATGGGGCTTGAGGGGTCGTAGATGGATTGTACTTCTTTGCGAGTTGGCATCCGCCAATCCTGATGTCCCGCAAACCGATTGTTGTTAAGGACATGCACCCATGTTTTGGCTTCTTCCCATGAAACCCATTTGTCGAGATCTATGTAGGAATCGTCGGCTTTCCACATGACCCCTTCTTCCCGGTCGGTGACGGTCCCGTCTCCGTTGTTGACAAAACGTTCTTCCTCGCCTTCCTCTGCGACTCTGACGATATTACGTACCAGTCTGAGGGCACTGGGGAATCCACTATTTTCTTTAGCCAGCCAGAATTCATAGTCGGAACGGAGGTCGAAACCCATTGCGGCTTTAGCTCCACGGGTTTCGCTGGTCCAGGTGGAAAACCCGCACCCTGAACTGAAGATGGGGTCGAGGTGGATTTCACATCCTTCGACGTCGGAATTGCTGGATTCAGGGTCAAACAATGTACGGGCTTCGGTAGCGGTTGGAAATCGCCAATTATTATAGCCTGCAAATTTTTGCGAGTTCTTTTCCTGAACAAATTCCTGGCACTCGTGCCAGGTCATGAGCCGACCTTTTTCCAACCAGGTATCTTCCTTGGCCCACATGAGTTTGTGTACGGGATCAGAAATCGTGCCGTCGCCATTGTCTGTATATGGAATTTCTTTATTGGTTAATTGTTCGTTCATGGTCCTGGGAAATTTTGAGGTTTGAGTCAATTGTGTTGACGAATTTGATCGTTCTTTTTCACAGGAGCTTTCCGACAAATGCGGACGGAACCAAAACTGTATTCATCGACTGATATCAGTTTTCCTTCGGAGTAATCAAACCGGGGGCGACGGGTAGACGTGTCTCCGGTTAACCATTGGGTTTTGAAGGAATTTTCTGGAAAGCATGAGTCGATGTGGATGGTGCCACCGCCTTTACAGCTATTGGTCAGGCTGGCTTGATACAAACTGGCGGCTTCATCGTATGTGGGCAAGCGCCAATCGTCGAATCCTCCAATTTTTCGCATGTTTTTTTTATCTGCGAATTCGCGAGCTTCATGCCAGTTTAAAAATTTTCCCTTATCCTGCCAGGAATCTTTTTTCAGCCAGTATAATTTAGTTACATTGTCAAAAATGACATGAGGTCCCTTTTCTACCCAGCGTTTGGGTTTACCGTCGTCTTCTTTTTTAACAGGGAGTTGCTCTGATTCTATTTTTACGGGGTGCTGTTCTGACATTTTGATACCTCGTTATTTATGGTGTTTCAATCGCCGGTGTAGCCGATGTTCACATTGCCTTCATCTACATTGACTATCACGGGGACTATGTATTTCCCGTCGGTGTATTCGAGAAGCGTTTTCATACCATGTTCATTGTTCTCAACGTTAATATAAATAAAAGAGCGATGTTGTTTTTTAAAATCGGCCACCGCCTTTTGCGTGTGAGGACAATCATTTTTACCAAATATCATAAAATGCGACATAGTTGTTTCGTGACCCATTGTTAAGACATTAGAAGTTTTCTAACGTGCAAATTTTTTGGAGTCCGTTCTCCATTCGGGTTCCCACTCGTCTCGTACCACGTCGCGTACCAGGCGACAATGAGAATATTCGTTATCTTTGGCTTCCCAGACCCAGTTACCAGTCACATAACTGAACTTCATGGCATATTGAGGGTAATCGGGCTTTTCATCATAAGTCCAGGTGTTGTGTCCACCGTTGGATTCAAATTCAGAATCAATATGAATTTCGGCACCATCTTTGTCATGGTTGGTTCGAACAAATGAGAAAAGTCCTTTTGCTTCATCGGAACCGCAGAGTCTCCAGTCGTCAAACCCGGCATAGTTCTCTTCATTCATTTTTTCGCAATAATCGTGGGCTTCGAACCATGTTATACCGTATTTATATTCTGCAAAAGAGTCTTTTTTAATCCACTGCAGAGATCTTTTGGTTTCCGTTACTGTGCCGTCGCCGTTGTCAACAAAGGTAGGAAGAGCTTCTTCTTCAGCTTCTTCTTCATCTTCTTCCTCTTCGCCCCATTCGTCTTCGCCAATAAATTCTTCATCGATGACTTCTTCTTCAATATCGTCTTCAGCGTCTTCGAAATCTTCAATCAGTTCTTCATTTTCAGTTTCTTCTGATTCGCTCATTTTTTTTTCCGCTAGCAGGGGTGATGTGTTTGAGATTTTAATTTTTCTGATTCAATTCAAAGCTTGATTACAAATCGCGAACAAGCCGTGCTGATGTGCCGGTTGTGGACACACTTTGATCCACGCAAATTTCTTTTCCTGAGGGAAAGTAGCTTTTCCATGCGTAAGAATCGTATCTCGTTTCAGAGGACCATACGCTGGTTTCTCCACCGGATTGGTAATTGGATACGGAGCGCTTGGTTTTCTCTGGAAGGTTTAAGAAAAGTTTTCTGTAAAGCTCTTTGTGTTTCATGAAAATGCGCAGTTCACTTTTGGTTGGCAAACGCCAATCATTGTGTCCCAAATAGTTCTGCTCGTTGCATGCAAGACGGAAGCTGTTCGCTTCATCCCAGTTTAGCCATTTCCCCAATAATTGTCTGGAGTCTTTAAGGCTCCACTGCAAATCGTTCTCAATATCGTCTACGGTTCCATCTTTGTTAACTTTGAAAATTTCGTCTGTCATAAGGTCAGTTTCTTTAGCCCTAAAAGTTGGATTCCATGATTTGGATGAAATTACACGGGGCAGGGATTTAAGTAATTACATAAACAAAATTTTTTATAACGATCAACGCCATCCGCCGCCACGCGTGATGACGTCTTTAGGCTGTGGAATTGTCTTCTTTTTGTATTTTGTTGTATCCAGGACGCCCCGAACAAAGCGTACGCTATCGTTGAGATTGTCTTCAGTTTCCTTATGTCCCCCGGTGCCATTCCCAAAAGAAAAGCAATAGGCTGTCACATTGCCGCGGGCATGAGAGGTCCAGGTATTGTAGCCACAGCCTGGCGAAAAAGCTGAATCAAGATGAACAACCATATCATACTTATCGAGGATTTCAGCGCGATCAAGATAGATACTGTAGGCCTCGTGTTTGTCTGGAAGTCGCCAGTCAGAATAACCTGCGAAAGATTCTTCATTTGTTTTTTTTAAAAGTTTCAATGCTTGTGGATATGTGATGAATTTTTTAAGTCTTAAAAAAGAGTCTTCTTGCATCCACATCAATGAGGTCAGGGAATCCGTTATTGTTCCATCCTTGTTGTCTATAAATCTTCCCGAAGTCATCTGTGCTCCTGCGTAAAATAAAAATCCCCTCGATTGGAACCGCAGTTCCTGCAAGGGATTCGTTTCAATCATTTGAGTCGGTTATTATCTCATATCTGGCGGGCAAAAGAAAAGGGCAAAAAAAAACCGGAAGGCCTTTCGGCCTCCCGGTCTTGTAAAAATTCTTCTTATCGATTGAGTTGGCTTGTTTGGCCAGCAGTCTGTGAGAAGAGACCGCGCTCGGTTCCTTCAGGTTGACCCATACCAGGCTCAATGTAGGTGCCAGGTTTAACATGATCCATGTGGTAATGGGTTTGGTAGCTTTTTCCAGAACCTTGATCGAGTTTCCAGTCATGACGATCGTTTCGTTGTCGCTGACAGTTAATCGAAATTGCTCCAGGACCTTCGTTTTTAAATGTTGAATTGCGTTGCAGAGCTCTTGCGAGGTAGTCCCCGGGAGCTATAGTTGCTGTTTCGTCTGCGCCCCAACCGTAATCTTGAGGACCTAAATTAAATACGATCGTGGTTTCTTCGCTCTCGCTCAGGTTGTCCACTTTCCAAGATGCATTCTCACAAGTTGAGGTGCCGCCTGGTTGCACTACGTTTACGTTGGCATTGGCCGTTGCTACGAACGCCAATACTGCTGATACCGCAAAAATGCCGACCATCTTTTTCATGTGTTGCTCCCCCTTTAACGGAAAGTTAAAAATTGGAACTATAAAAAGCTTAACCTCTAAACCTATAATTCCTTTTGATGGTTACCGCTAGTCCTAAAATACCAAAAAAATAGAAACAAGTCTAACCTTGAAAATAACTCTGTAAGGATTAATCCAGAACGCCTGATCCTATAATTATCCTTCTGGAATTTGAGAGAAAAATACCAAATTCATCAATAGAAGTCAAGATTTAAATCTTATGTTTAGATTGCTTTAAATAACTGTTTGATAAATAAATATATATCATGTCTTTTCTTTGTGGCTCTGATTTGTCTTTTATTTATGGATCAAATTTATATTCTTGGATCAGACACTGAACTTCAAGGAGGTCAGGCTGGCCAGACTCAGAGAGTTACGTAATTCTTTTTCGCCTTCTTCCGAGATGTTGTTGATAACCAGTTGTATGCTCCTCAGGTTCTTTAAGTTTTCGGCGGTCGCCAAATAGTGGGCTCCTTTATCGCTGATGTTGTTGGCGGCGAGATTCAAGGTGCGTAACTTGGTGAAGTGAGGTGAGTCTATGATGGCTTTGACTCCGTCGTCGCCGATATCGTTTTGGGACAGGTCGAGTGCCCGAAGGTTGCTCAATTCTTCCCTTTGGGCCAATTCTTTCGCGCCGACCTCTCTAATATACTGGGCCTTCAAGTTGAGGACTTGTCCGTCTGAGCTCAATCTGTCTCTTAGCAAATCATCCATTCTTGACATTGGTTTTTATACCTTTTTTCTATTTGGTGATTTTTTAAAAAAACTCGCTTTATGGAGTTTTTAATACGCACTATGGGTAACGAATGTCTCGCAAAAGAATTGCAACCGTTTAATAGATTTGTCGTGCCGTTATGGGCTAATATTTGCGGTTGATGAAATTCAGGATTTAAATTTTTTGGGAAATTGTGCCTTATTTTGAACGGGCCGATACTCAACCCAAACCTTCAATTTTTTTAGCCATAAAACCGTACTCATCGTAACTTTCCCAGCCTTCCTGAAGCATTTTCTTTGTGTATTTGATCATTAAATTGGCTTGGGAATGGTTGGGGTTGATCTCGACTGTTTTCTTCAATAATTTCTGTGCTTTTTTGACGTCTTTGATTTCATCTCCATAATTGTCGATCTGTCTGGATTTATCGATCAAATCGGATGCCCATTTGTAATTCAAGTCGGCTATCTGTAAGGGAGCATTTTGGGAAACGTGTTCGACGATTTCTTCGTCGGCCTTCAATTTGTCTATCAATTCGAGGGCTAGCTCAAATTCTCGTATCGGGAGTCGGTAATCATCGTCGGTGACGTCTACGATGGATTCTCCGGCTTTGTGCGCGGAATGAAGGCCAACGGAACTGATGATTACTTTGGACTGGATGCCTGACATCAATTCGCTAAACAGGACTTCGCCCATGGCAAAATGGATAATGGATGCAAATTCTTGCTCGGTATCGTATTGCAGAGCTAATTCGAATTGGGTTTTGGCACTTTGATGTTCACCCAAGTCCATATAAGCTTCGCCCAGATTGTAATAATTGAGACAGTTGTCGGGGTCTTCTTCGATTTGTTCGAGAAAGGTTTCGATCTGGGCTTCCAGGTCAAAGTCTTCCTCTTCCTCGTCTCCATCATCGACGCCATCATTCTCTTCGTCTTCTTCGGGCACGGCTTCGAGCTCTGATGTGGATTCGTCGGAAGGCGGAGTTACCTCGTTTTCATTTTCTTCTTCAGCGTCTTTATTTTTTTGATCCATGGGTGTTCTCCGCCGCTTTTGCGGCATCTGTATTGCGTACGGGGCGAATCACGGTCAGGGAAAGTCCTGGCCCGCCTTTCATGCTCAAATAGGCTTTGCCTCGAATATAATTGAAGCCCCAAGCCATTTCTTTTTTGGTTTCGCTGGACCAAAAACAACAACTGGTGTAGCCAAAGATGGGATCCATGTGGATATTATTTTCTGTCCAATAATAATTCCATGGAATACTTTTGTTTTCTTCGTAAAGACTTTCAAGCTCTGTGCGAGTGGGTAGACGCCAATCGTTGTGTCCTGCAAATTGATCCTGGTTCAACTGCTTCAGGAAGTCTTGCGCCATGTCCCAGTTGATCCATTTCTTCAATTCTTGATAGGAGTCGGTCTTTTTCCAAATGAGATTGGTTTTTTTGTCGAGAACCGTGCCATCGCCAATATCCTGATATCGCGTATCACCTGAGGGTGTCAGCTCTTCAAGGGGCTTGGTCATGGAAAGAATTTGCCCTTCGAAAAGTGGATCACCCGAGGGTGTGCTCGTATTTTCTCCTGCTAATGCCGTTGCTGCATATATCATCAGCATCAAGACAATTGGCAGGGAAAGAAGGGTTGCCTTGAATCGACTTTTTTTTATAAGTGACATTCGTGTATTGCATTCATTCTGCGGTTAATCGTCTTGAGGAGCCCAGTCGGGTTCCCAGGAAAGGCAAATTCCTGTGGCATTTTTAAATTGCCCGGGTTCTTTGCCGTTGACACCCCATTTTGAAACAAAGTTCAATTCGGGGTCAAATTTTTGAATTCGATTGTTAAGGGTATCCACTACAAAAACGAATCCATAGGGGTCTTCGGCAATTCCCATGGGGCAATTGAATTGTCCGTCACGTTTGCCGATTTCTCCTACAACTGTAAGAGAGTGTCCTTCACGATCGAATAATTGCAGGCGATTCTGGCTTTTTTCAGAAACGAGGATGGATCCGTCTTTGCGAACGGCAATTCCTACGGGGAAGTTCAGGCGTCCTGTTTCAAAGCCGTATTCTCCGAATTTGCTTTGGTATTGTCCGTCTTCGTTGAAGATCTGAATTCTCTGGTTGTCGCGGTCAGCAACGTAGATGTTGCCTTCTTTATCGAGGGCTACACCGGCGGGGAATTTCATAAATCCATCAAAATTGCCAGCGACGCCGAATCCCATGAGGAATTCTCCCTCGTCGTCGTAACGTTTGATGAGATGATTGTTGGTGTCAACAACGAGAATGGTTCCCATGGCTTCTGCGATGATGCCTTCGGGCCAATAAAATTTTTCCTGTCCCCAACCTTCTTTGCCAAACTCCAATATGAAATTGCCATCGGGATCAAATTTTTGAATTCGATGGCATCCCGTATCGGCAACCCAGATGTTTCCTTCGTGATCGACGGTAACCGCCGATGGGGTTTTAAACTCACCGGGACTGTAAGGGGCACGGGTTCCACCCGAGCGACCAAATGCCATGAGAAATTTCCCATTTCCGTCGAATTTCTGGATGCGGTCATTTCCTGAATCGGCCACCCAAACATACAGTTTGGAATGGTCTATTTTGAGTTCTTCGGGGCTTGCTTCGGGCAGGGTTTCTCCGAATTGTGCTACGTCCAAGCCGACGTCAGACTCATCAACGAGTTCGGTATTTTCCTCAGTCATATATATCCATTTGAAATTGGGTAGATGATAGAAATATCCTAAGGGGATTTTGAGTCACGGTGTGATTCACCTTAAGAAAACTGGCCTTGATTGTTTTTAAGGACCGCTCTTTGCCAAAAGTAAAATACAGGTAGAGAGAGCGGGTTCTTTTAAAAATAGTTTTCTGAAATCTTTATATCTTATTTTAAAGAAACTATAGCCGGAATTTCTGAAATCGCAGAGATTTTTTTTCTGAAAAAGAAAAGGCCCCGCTCGGGGCCTTGGGCTTCGGTTCACCAGAGCTCCACATCCCCGTCGCAGAGCCTTTCGGGATAAGCTGTTCCCCTAGCGGTTGCTTTCTTTCCCTGAGAACCGACCCTAATAGGGCGAGCTCTCTAGTGAAAGGTATTCATTTTTATTTGATAAAAAATCCTTTGACGTCAAGAACCTGATATTCAAAGTCGCAGGCCTTTTGCAAATCTTCGAGTCGTTCATTCCAGTTGGTTTTGAAAAGTTCCAGACTTTCAGATTTTGGTTTTTTCTTCATCAACTCGACTTCTCTGAAAAGAGGCTTGACCAGATTTTTATGAATCATTTGTACCGAATTGCGCAATTTGACAACACAATCTTTGGTTACCAGTTCTCTGGTGACACCATCGACTTTTTCGAGCAGTCGGAGGAAAGATTGGATCGTAGCCAATTGGGACATATAACTTTCTGACAAGCGGTGATCGTATTTCATCCCACAATCGATGTAGGCGGTCATCAGCCACATGCCGACATGGTGGTCAAATTTCACAGAAAGGGTGATGAGTTTTTGCAGATAGTCGACTTCTCGTAAGTCTTCGTCTTCTTCTTCACCTTCTGCAAGTTCTTTGGCTGCTTTCTCTTTTTCTTTTTGAAGTTCGGCTTTAATGCTTTCCAACTCGCTCAAATCAGCGAGCGAATCTGCGGGGGTCTCTTCTGCCTTCTCCTGAGTTTCCTCCCCGGTGGCCTGTCCTTCTTCTTCTTTTTCTGTATCCTGTTCGCTCAAAGGGAAATCTCCTCTAAAGACCTTATTAAATAATAACCGCCATATTTTGGTTTGATCGTAATTATATATAGAATGGCGGAGTATAAATTATATTGCAACGGCCTGTCAAGTTTTGCCGAAGACCTTATTTGCAGGTTTGCGATTCGAGGTAATCTATAACAGCACCATCATTGTTGGTTCTTATGGTCTCGTTGGCCTGAGCTTTCACCTCAGGCAGGGCGTTGCCAACGGCGACGGAATGTCCTGCTACTTGAAACATATCCAAATCGTTCAGATAGTCTCCAAAAACAGTCACTTGTGATAAGGGAATGTTCAACAGCTTTGCCAGTTTCACAACAGCGTGCCCTTTGGTAGCTTTTTTATTATAGGTTTGTAACCAGTAATAACCGTCATTGTAGAGATCTTTAGCAAAATACATTGCGAGTTGTTCGGGATATTTTTCTTTCAATGCAAGGTAAATGGGTTCCAGAGTGGAGAATCGATCGATCAAAAGAAATCCAGATATAGACTCTTTTTCTGTGAAGGTGAATTGTTGGGTCTGGCAGAGGCGTCCATCTCCATTCAAGCTGTCCAGATAGGCTTGTGCTCCGGGATTGCTTGCGCTCCGGTAGTAAAGCAAATGTTGATCGGCTACGGTATAGATAAATGGGTCGAGCTGGATGGGCTCGACTATTTTCAACATATCTTTAACGATGTCAGCACTGATAAATTCGGATCCGCCAAGGTCTTTCCCGGTTGTCAGGTCGCTTAGAAAGACTCCGTTGAATAGAATAACTGGAAGTTTCAGTTTGAGTCCTTTTAACAAAGGGAGTGCAGACTCCTGGCTTCTTGCTGTGGCGATGGTGAATTGCAGACCACGGTCGATCATGTGATTGAGACGCTGAAGGGAAGAGGGGGATAATTTCCCCTGGTCGTCAAGTAACGTTCCATCGAGATCAGAAATGAATAATCTGTCTTTTGATAGTGTATGGTAGTTTTGAGCTGTATTCTGGATCATGTAAATAGAATTTTTTCTGGTTTGAGTGGATGCTGATTTGCTTCTGTAAGGATGCGGCCCAAGATTATACTAAAGTTTAGATTTAATCTGATAATTCACTTGAAAAATACGGAGAGCTGATCTCATGCATTCATTTGAAAGTCTTAATATAATAAGAAGAGCGTCTGCCTTTCTTTTGGCAATTATGATATTGTTGGTGTCCAGTTTTACGGTGAATTCGGTACAGGCGAAGGGATTTGATTTTTCCGAATGGGACAGTATCCTGAAGGAAAATGTTTCCACAAAGATCATTCGGGAAATTCCCCTCAATGTATTGGACTATAAGAAGTTAAAGTACAATTCGCAATTGAAAAATTTATTGCAACGTTTGGAAAATACGGATATATCTAATTTAAAGAAGCGTGAAGAAGTTTTGGCATTTTGGATCAATGTTTATAATATTCTTGCGGTGAAAATGGTGCTGGATCATTATCCCGTGAAAAGCATCAAAGATATTGGGAGTATTTTTAGATCTGTTTGGAAGAGGCCTGCGGGCAAGGTTGCTGGCGAGGAAAGGACTTTAAACGACATTGAGCATGAGATTCTCAGAAAAATGGGGGAGCCTCGCATTCATGCCGCTATTGTTTGCGCTTCGGTCAGTTGTCCTGATTTATCAAAGACGGTGTTTGTTCCCGAAACGTTGGATGCACAACTCGATTGGCAGATGAAAGTGTTTGTTCATAACTCTGCCAAGGGACTTGTCATTGACCGTGAGGGCAAACGAGTTCAGCTATCCGCTATATTTAAATGGTTTGCTGAAGATTTTAAATCTAAAGGCGGGGTGCTTTCTTTTGTAGGGGCCTACCTTTCTCCAGAGGACAATAAGTTTATCAATCGTCCTGACACCGAAATTTCGTATTTTGATTACGATTGGGGTTTGAATGAACGTTGATCTTCTCTGAATAAAATAATAAGGAGTGTACATTGTTTTTTCAATCCGCATTGTGGGATGGCAGGAAACACTATCTGGATCGCATGACTTTGCGTGATCTGGTGAAGGCCTATTTTGCTTATCCTGCGATCAGAGTTTATTTGTTTTTATCAGTCATTGGTGTGGCACTGGCACTGCACTGGATGGAGTCCTGGACTTCTGTATTCATCGTCATCGCTGTCACTCCTATGCTTTACGCCCTGTCCTGGTATTTGTTGCATCGTTTTGTTTTGCACGGGCGTTTTCTTTATAAATCGCCGCGCACGGCGGCACTTTGGAAGCGCATCCATTTCGATCATCACCAGGACCCCAATGATCTGGAGGTTTTATTCGGTGCTTTGCCGACCACGTTGCCTACCATTCTGGCGATTACTTTGCCTGCAGGTTGGTTGATAGCAGGGCCCGCAGGAGCGGCGGCCGGGATGGCTATGGGTATGTGGGTCACCTGTTTTTATGAGTTTTGCCATTGTATTCAGCACTTGGCTTATACTCCGCGACTGCCTCTGCTCAAAAACATGAAGAAATTGCACATGGCACATCATTTTCACAATGAGCAAGGCAACTACGGCATCACCAATTTTTTCTGGGATCGTCTTTTAAATACTTTTTATTCGAGCGCAGGAGAGGTTTTGCGTAGCTCGACGGTGTTTAACTTAGGCTATGTCAGTGCTGAATATAAGCACTTTCCCTGGGTGGCTCACTTGTCCGGGCTGGATGTGGAAAAGGGAGAGGAAAAAAATCCCCCCGAACCTCTGGCTCCTGCTGGAACCGAGGTTGAGAGGGGAGTGGCGAACTGAAATACGAACCTGGGAGGGGATTGTTTTTCAGTCCGCGTGTTTTCTTAAAAAGGTTGGGATGTCGAAGTTGACAGCCGAAGCAGAGTATTCTTCAGGATTGTCTTCCCGGATAGCGTTTGCAAGGCTCTTCAAGTGCTTGTAAGGAGACGTATGTTCCTTCGCAGGCTGGGGAGTCTTGTTGTTTTCCATAGAGATTGCAGATTTTACGGACTCGGGGTTTGCGACCGGTATCTGTTCTTTTGATGACAGTGAATCGAACCCTGTGGCAATGACGGTCACCCGGATTTGTCCGTCCATCGTCTCGTCGATCACCGATCCAAAAATGATATGAGCGTCTTCGTGTGCGCTGTTTTGTATCAGCATTGAAGCCTCGTTGACCTCAAGCAAGCTCATGTCCTCCCCACCTGTGATATTGATGAGGATGCCACGCGCACCTTCCACCGTTGCTTCATCCAGTAAGGGGCTGGAGATGGCTTTTTGGGCCGCTTCGATCGCCCGGTTTTCTCCCGCCGCAGTTCCACTTCCCATCAAGGCTTTGCCCATATCGCACATGATGGTTTTCACATCTGCAAAATCGAGGTTGATGAGGCCTGGAATAACGATCAAATCGGAAATACTGCACACTGCTTGTTTCAGGACATCATCTACAATGCCAAAGGCACCCGTAAGAGAAGTTTGTTTGCCGACAAAACTGAGCAATTTTTGATTGGGGATGACGATCAAGGTGTCGACGGCTTTTTCCAACTCCTTGATTCCTTCTTCAGCCTGACGAATTCTACGTTTGCCTTCAAACAAAAAAGGTTTTGTAACAACTCCAACCGTTAAGGCACCCGATTCTTTCGCGATTCGCGCGATGATTGGCGCACCCCCGGTTCCTGTGCCGCCGCCCATGCCAGCGGTGATGAATACCATGTCCGCTCCTTCAAGAGCTTCCCGGATCTGGTCTTCGCTTTCAAGTGCCGCACGTTCGCCAATTTCAGGATTGGAACCGGCTCCCAGACCTCGGGTCAGTTCACAGCCTACCTGTATCTTGCCAGGGCATTTAGAAGCTTCCAGCGATTGGATGTCCGTGTTTGCTACCATGAACTCTACACCGCGTATCTGGCTTCGGACCATGGAGTTGACAGCATTGGTGCCGCCACCGCCAACGCCGATGACCTTGATGCTGGCGGAGTACAGGTTTTCTGATTCAAATTCTATTAATGACATATTTTACCCTCCCAGGTTGTTTAAAAAAAGTCTTCAGCCCAATCCTTCATACGACTGAAAATCTTATCGAATAGATGACGTCCTTTTAGTTCTCTGATGGCACCGCTTTTGAAAGACCGTTGACCGTATTGCAAAAGCCCGGTACTGGTGGCATACATCGGGCTGTTGACAACGTCGATGAGGCCTCCAAGGTGCATGGGGGATCCGATGCGCACGGGGAGTTGAAAAACCTCCTCCGCAAGATCAGCCATTCCCTTCATATTTGCGGCACCTCCGGTCAAAACGACTCCTGATGAGATGAGGTCGCGATAACCGGAATTACTGACTTCGTTGTTCATGATTTCAAACATCTCGCGTGCGCGCAGTTCGATGATTTCACTCAAAATCTGGCGTGATATTCTCCTTGGTTCGCGTCCACCGACGCTGGGAACCTCAATCATTTCATCCTCACCGACTTGCGACGAAAGAGCGCATCCGTACTTGTGCTTCACCTTTTCGGCTTCTTCATTAGGCGTTCTCAAACCGATGGCGATGTCGTTGGTCATTTGCGACCCTGCGATGGTCAAGACGGAGGTGTGTTTGATTGAGCCTTGATAGAAAATCGCCAGATCAGACGTTCCACCGCCGATATCGATCAACAAGGCACCGAGTTCTTTTTCGTCCGCAGACAAAACCGATTCGCTCGATGCGAGTTGTTCGAGAACGATATCCTGAACTTCCAGACCTGCCTTGTTGACGCAACGGACAATGTTTTGGGCAGACGTTACGGCGGCGGTCACAATATGCACCTTTGCCTCAAGACGCACTCCCGACATACCCAACGGAGTTTTAATGCCGTCCTGATCGTCCACAATAAATTCTTGCGGGAGTACGTGGATGACCTCTCGATCGAGTGGAATAGCGATGGCCTTGGCCGCTTCGATCACTCGATCAATGTCCTTCTGGTGGACTTCTTTTCCCTTGACCGCAATGATCCCGTGACTGTTCAAACTGTTGATGTGACCGCCTGCGATGCCAACGAAAACAGAATCGATTTCACAACCCGCCATCAATTCCGCCTCTTCCACGGCACTCTTGATGGATTCGACAGTTGCGTCGATATTCACCACGACACCCTTTCGCAGACCGCGAGACGGGTATTGTCCGAGACCAATGATGTCAATTTCGCCGTGGGCTCCCATCTCGCCGATGATGCACACGATTTTGGTAGTACCAATGTCGAGACCGACCAGATATTGTTCATGTTTGGCCATGCATTTTTTCCTTTAAATTAGGCTTTGCCTGCCGTTTTTGCCAAGCCTTGTTTCATTTTTACAATCACGCGGTCTTCATATGACAGATCAAATAAAGCCGCATTTTTTTTATCATTTTCCATTGCGTCGAGAACGACCAGAAATTTTTGTATGCCTTCGGAGAGATGGCCAAGATCGGCGATCAGGTGTAGCTCCGTATCACGAGTGATAAATTGAATGCGTTTTTCCCCGGTAAATTCAGCGTTGACGATTGGGTTGTTTTTGAAAAAGGGCAATTGATTGAAATAATTCATTGTTTGTAATCCCAGAATCATTTCATCAGTGGCTATCGAATTCCCCAATTGAGCTTTGACAGAACGGTTGCCGGATACCATAGGCAAATCTTTATAAATTGGAGAATCGGCTTCCAGCAAGACTCCAAAATTATCCATCACATAAACTCGGTCTAACTGAATACGCGCAAAAGGTGTTCGTTGTTTGATGTCGAAACGAATGGTATTGGGGAATGCTCTGGCCGCCGAAACGCTAAGAGCCCAGGGACGTTCTGCCAATCGATTTGCAATTTCTTTTAGATCCAGAATGAAAATATTTTTCCCTTTGATGGGGCCCACTTGTTTGAGCAGTTCTGCATCACTGACCTTGTCCAGCCCCTGAAAATGAACGTTCTGAACTGAAAAATAGGGCGATTCCGTCAGGAAAAGATAGCTGTAATATAGAGATCCTGCAATGACTGCAGTTATCAAAGTTTTCTTAAAGCAACTCTTCAGGAAATGAGTTTTGTTTTTCCACGCAAGGCGGTCATGGCTGGACTGTTTTTCTCCAGACTTTTTCACCAGCTTGCGAGGGGTGCTTAATTTTCCCAGAGTCGCTGTCGCGGGATGATTTTCAAACAGGGCAAGGTTCATTGTATTTGAGCCTCCGGGTAATCGAGTTGCGCAGTCGTTAAAATTTCCAGTGCCAGTGCGTCGAATTCAATTCCCGCCGCACGCGCGCCCATGGGAAGAAGGCTGGTGGGAGTCATACCCGGTATTGTATTCATTTCCAGTACATAAGGAGTGCCGGTCGAATCCAGAATGACGTCGATTCTCGGCAGACCTCTGCCTTGCAGGGCCTGAAAAACTTTAATGGAAACTTCCTCGCAGGCGGTCTTTTCTTCAGCGGTCAATACTGCCGGGCATATGTATTGAGTATCTCCTGAAGTGTATTTTGCCGAATAATCGTAGAACTCAGATTTTGGACGAATCTCTACGATAGGTAGAGGTTGCGACTGATTCATGCCAATGGCCAACAGACGGCCTGCTATAAACTGTTCAACCAGCACTTCATCGGAATATCTGAAAGCGTCTTTCACTGCGTCGTTCCAACCTTCCTCCGATTTGACAATATGAATTCCCAGACTGGAACCTTGCCGGTTGGGTTTGACGACGAGGGGGAAGTCCAGCGTTCTTGTAGCAGGGTTTCCCTTGCGTAATATCTGATAGGCCGGTGTAGGGATACCATTGCTGATAAATATTTCTTTTGATTTGATCTTATCGTAGGCCAAAGCACTTCCCAATACTCCAGAACCTGTGTAGGGAATTCGGGCGTATTCAAGCAAACCCTGAATAGTGCCGTCTTCCCCATACGTTCCATGAAGAGCCAGAAAAGCCAACTCGATGTTGTTCACTTTCAATTCATTTGCAATGTCGTAACCCACATCCATCTCCTGGACATTGATCCCTTTTCGTCGTAAAGCCGAGGCCACAGCTTTCCCTGTAATCAGGGAGATCTCCCGTTCAGAGGATAAGCCGCCCATAAGTACCCCTACTTTTTTGTTACTGATATCCATCAACGAAAAACTCCCGTGCAAATTGAATACAGGTCCGCAACCAGCCTCAGGTCTGCAGGCTGGTGGCAAGGGAGGGGGGCCCTTGTATGCGGACTTATAATTGAAAAAGGTATCAATACATATTGAGTCGTCATCGTTATTCTCCGGCCACTACCAATTCCAGTTCCAGTTCAACCCCTGTTTTTTCCTTTACTTCTTCCTTGATAAGACGGATCAGCTTTAAAACGTCAGTGGCTTTTGCTCCGCCCTTGTTCACAATAAAATTTGCGTGTTTGATAGACACCCCTGCCGAACCAATCGTTTTACCTTTGAGTCCTGCAGATTCTATGAGTCTGCCTGCGGTGTCACCTTCTGGATTTTTGAATACCGATCCAGAATTGGGAACTGTCAAAGGTTGGCGTGAGCTTCGCTTGGCAAGATGCTCGTCCATGGTATTTTGAATCTCCACCGCGTCGCCTTTTTCCAATTCGATTTCGCCTTCGATGAGGAGGCCGTGACCGGCAGGGAACTGGGTCTTTCTGTAATTGAAGATCAATTGATCCCGCTTCAATTTTTCGATTTCCCCTCGGGTTGTCAGGCGCGTGATTGAGCGCGTGACCTGACCGATATCAACCCCTTCAGCACCTGCGTTCATCGTCCAGGCACCACCCAGAGAACCAGGAATGCCAACGAGATGTTCGATTCCTGTCAAAGAGTAACGTGCCGCATACTTAGCGAGATAGGAGAGTTTGACTCCGGCCTGAACCTTGATGACCGCCTTTTCTTTTCCATCGATTGATTTATAGAACAAAGGGCGACTGACTGTTTTGAATCCCTCTTTGAGCGAAACGACAATGCCGCGAATTCCTGAATCACGTGCCAGAAGATTCGTGCCTTCTCCCAAAAAGAACAGAGGTGCCGTCCCTTTATTTTTCAGGATGGTTTGCAGGTCTGCAATGTCTTTGGGAAGTATGAAAACATCAGCAGGGCCTCCAATTCGCAAGGACGTGTGATCGGACATCAACTCGTCGGTTCTCACTTCGCCCTGAATTTTTTGCAGCCACAGATAAGAAGGGTTCATAGTTTTGCTCTGATAAAGTTTGCGTCCCAGAACGACTATTTCTGCGCCCAAAGAAGTGGGTCGGGTCACTTTGGATAAAGCTCCGCTGGGGGTCAAATAAATTAATTTTCGTTTCCAAGGTTCGCTTAGCATAAGGACTCTTTCCTGAGACTGGGTTCATCGCCTTTTAAAGGCAGGGTGGGATTGAAATACATTTCGGCCAATTTCCATACGTTGCCTGCGCCCAAGGTAGCTGTTACCCTTCTTGGAGCCTGGTTTGCTCGTAACAAATCAACGACATTTTCAAAATTATCTATGTACTCAACATTTTTATGACCGTGGCGGCGAATGCCTTCCATCATGACTTTTGAATTCACCTGAGGGATTTTCTTTTCCCCGGCTGGGTAAATATCCGTGACAATCAAGCGATCGGCATCATTGAATGCCGTCCAGAAATCTTCCATCAAAGCCTGTGTTCGGGAATAGCGGTGCGGTTGGAAAACGACCGTCAGCTCTCTATCGGGCCAAACCTCTTTGGCGGCTCGCAAAGTCGCGCGAATTTCGGCAGGATGATGCCCGTAGTCGTCCATCCAGATGAGTTCATCGGTTTCGCTGATGATTTCAAATCTTCTTTGAACACCCACAAATTTTTTGAGCGAGTTTGCGATTGTTTGGAAATCGATATTCAACTCCATTCCAACAGCCACTGCCGCCAGCGTGTTGCAGGCATTGTGTCGACCCGCCGCACCCGACTGTATCCTGCCAAGTTCACGCCCCTGATAGTAAACGCTGAAATGAGTTTGCATACCGTCTATGACAATGTCTTTGGCAAGGTAATCGGCCTGTCCTGAAAGGCCATAAGTGATATAGCGTTTTTCAATTCTAGGAATCAGCGATTGAATATTGGGGTCATCCAGACAAAGGATTGCGGCTCCATAAAATGGAATCTTGTTAATGAAAGTCAGAAAGGTGTCCTTCATGCGCTCCAGAGTCTTGTAAAATTCCATATGCTCTTCATCCAGCGTAGTCACGACCGCAATCGTGGGCGACAGGTGAAGGAACGAACCATCGCTTTCATCGGCCTCGGCAACAAGAAACTCACTTTGTCCCAGTTTGGCGTTACCGCCACATTGTTTGAGACGTCCACCCACAACCACCGTAGGGTCAAGATTTCCTTCAGCTAAAGCCGCCGCGATAAGCGATGTGGTTGTGGTTTTGCCGTGAGTGCCTGCGACAGCAATTCCGTATTTCATGCGCATGAGCTCGGCCAGCATTTCAGCCCTTGGAATCACCGGGATCATTCTTTTACGCGCATTCACAGCTTCTGGATTGTCGGCTTTGACCGCACTGGAAACCACTACCACTTGTGCGTTACGCACATTTTCAGAATCGTGACCCAAACGAATGCACGCGCCAATATCTCTCAAATGGCGAGTGGCCTGGCTTTCGGCGATATCGGAACCCGATACGTCGAAACCTTGATTGATGAGGACTTCAGCGATTCCGCTCATGCCAGAACCTCCAATCCCGATAAAGTGAATGCGTTGGGTTTTACCTAAAAACATGACAGCTCATTTTTCTTTGATACCTGGTTTTTATGCATTTGATTTTTTTGTTTTTTTAATCAATTCCATGCAAATTTCACGAACATTTTTAGTGGCTTCTCTATTGCCCAGGCGATAACTGTTGGATTCGATTTCTTCGAGATGCCCCGCGTCCGCCATTGCATTTTTAATCGATTGAGCCAGCTTCTCTCCGCTCAGTTCTGCATCGAGAATCATTTCTGCCGCATTGGCAGATTCCAGAAGACGCGCGTTTTTTTCCTGATGATTGTGCGCGGCATGAGGGAAAGGAATCAGGATCGACATTTTTCCACAGGCGGTGATTTCTGCCAGAGTGGTTGCTCCCGCTCTGCAAATGATCAGAGAGGCAGAGCGGTAACAGCTGTCAACATCGTCAATGAAGGGGCGAACATCGGCACCCGCAAAGCCCTCTGCTGAATAACGCTTTTGGATATCAGCAAAATCTTTTTCTCCGGTTTGATGAATGATATGTATTTTTTCTTTTTCATCTCCCAGTTTTCCCAAGGCGGCAATCATCGCTATATTTATGGAGTGCGCTCCCTGACTTCCACCCAGTACCAGAATGCAAAACTTGTCTGTCCGCCGTTTCGGAGCCAATTCTCTGGGGATGCAAAATTCTTCGCGGATCATATTCCCCGTGGTGACAACTTTATCGGCAGGGAAATGAGAGGAAGATTCTTTGAACGAAACGGCAACCTTGTCTGCAATTTTCCCTAACCATCGGTTTGTCATCCCCGGTATGGAATTCTGTTCGTGAATAAGGATAGGAATCCGCAATGCCCAGGCAGAAAGGGCAACCGGACCGGACGCATAACCTCCAACACCCACCACCAGATCAGGACTTTTCTGTAGGAGAAAACAGGTCGATTGCAGAATTCCCATTGGCAATTTGAACAGAGAAGTCCATCGTTGAATCCCTTTTTTACCCATGATTCCAGAGGTCATGATGGTCTTCAAATCCCATCCCATTTTGGGAATGACTTTGGACTCCAGTCCCTGTTTGGATCCGACGAATGTGATTTCAATATCCATGTCCAGTTTTTCCAGTTCGTTTGCCAGAGCGATTGCAGGAAACAAGTGCCCTCCTGTACCGCCTCCAGCAATGACAACGCGAATATTCATCTCTTGAATAATTACTTCTTGACCGGATGTTGCGAAATATTCAGCAAAACACCCGCACTCATCATCAATACCACCAGCGACGATCCCCCCATGCTAATGAAGGGAAGCGTCAAACCTTTGGTTGGCAAAAGACCGATCGCCACACCCATGTTGATGAAGGCCTGTATGCCGATCAGTAATGTAATGCCCACGGCAACATGTGCGCCGAAAGGATCTTTTGCATTGAGTGCGGCGGCAAAACCTCTCCATATAAAAGTTCCAAATAAAATAACGATGAACACGGCACCGATGAATCCGAGCTCTTCTCCAATGACAGAGAAAATAAAATCGGTGTGAGCTTCAGGCAGATAAAATAATTTCTGACTGCCATCACCCAGACCCACACCCCAAATTCCGCCGCGCCCAAAAGCGTAAAAAGATTGAATGGCTTGAAACCCGGTATCAGAAGGATCTTGCCAGGGATCCAAAAATGCGAAAATACGGCGCATGCGATATTCCGCTCCAGTCACAGCAGAAATCACCAGAGGAATCACAGCCAAAAAGGAGTAAGCCAGAAAGCGGGTACGAATTCCCGCAATGAAAAGCATGAGCAATGCAACGACGCCGATGATTAAGGCGGTTCCAAAATCGGGTTGAAATAAAATAGGGACAAAGAAAAATCCCAGAACAATGACATTGGGCAAATACCCGTAGGCAAAATTTTTCAATTGATCGGAACGTTTCACCAGCGACTTTGCAATGAATATGATGATGGCGATTTTTGCAATTTCTGACGGTTGAAAATTGGCACCGCCTAGAGTGAGCCATCTCCGCGCTCCTCCTACCTCTTTGCCTAATCCGGGAATCATTACGGCGATCAGTAAAAGAAACGCACCAAACAAAATGGGGTATGCAAATTTTTCCAAAAGACGGTAATCCATGGAACGTGTGATTCTCAAGGCAATGAAACCGATGAAGACCCAAAGCATTTGGCGTTTGAGAAAATAATAAGGGTCATTGTATTTTTCTCCTGCAACAACCGCGCTGGAGCTGTAAACCATGACCACGCCAATAATGATCAGAAGGCCGACGACACAGCCCAGGATCGGATCACTGGTTTGATGACGAGAAGTGGAATCATTCATTGGATTCTTCTTCCTCCCGCAGTGATGTGCATTATTGGTTGTGAGTCCATTTTCATAGATTGTTAACGAGGGTTTTGAATAGAGACCCGCGTTCCTCATAATTTTTGAACATATCCTGACTCGCACAAGCAGGTGCGAGTAAAACGGTGTCACCTGCTTTTGCATGGCTCACTGCTATTTTCAAAGCATCCTCAAGGCTGTCGGCTTCTTCGCTGGCAGGGGAACCGTTGAGAAAATTTCTTATGATTCCCCGAGCTTCTCCAAAAAGAACGAGGTGCCGGACCTTTTGCTTGAGTAACGGGAGCATTGCAGAAAAATCTCCCTGTTTGTCTCTGCCGCCGAGCATGAGCACGATCGGTTTTTCAATTGCAAGAAGTGACTTGCAGGTAGCACCTACGTTGGTGGCCTTGGAATCGTTTATGAAATCGATTCCATTGAAAGTGCGCACCCATTCCATACGATGTTCGAGTCCGTTGAAATTGCACAAAGCATCTGCCAGCACGCTGACCGAAATATTCAAGGGTGCTGTTAAAGCGATTGCGGCAAGTGCATTCTCGACAAGCAAGCGCAAGGGGAACGCGATTTCCTGATGCTTGCAAATGACTTCTTCGCGTCCCTGAAATTTTAGAATGATCTCACCGTTTCTTAAGTAAGCACCGTCCCCGCCTTCGTGCTGGGCTCCAAAAAATAGTTTTTGAGAACGTTTTCCGCAACTGAGCTTCACTGTTTCCGGGGCATCCAGATTGGCGACAAAATAATCGGACTCGCTTTGTTGAGTTGCAATGCGTTCTTTCATCGCATGATAGTTTGCCGAGGTTTTATGTCGGTCGAGATGGTCGGGAGTGATGTTTAAAATTCCGGCTACATACGGTTTGAACGTGGTCACCGTTTCCAATTGGAAACTGGAAATTTCCAGAACGATGAATTCTGCAGTTCCTTTTTCGATCAGTTCTATAAAGGGAGTGCCTAGATTCCCGCCTACATGAACGGTGCGTCCATCTGCACGAAGAATGTTCCCGACCAGAGTCGTGACGGTAGATTTCCCGTTGGAGCCTGTGATGGCGATGATCGGCGTTTTGTTGAAACGAAAGGCCAATTCAATTTCACCGATGATTTCTATTCCACGTTCACGAAATTCATCGAGAAAGGGCGCGTCTACGGGGACACCCGGACTCAATACGATCAAATCTGCATTCTTCCCAGGCGCAGAATTGTCAAATTGAAGTTCGATCGCCGGATTTAATCCTGCGATCACTTCAGGCAGACTGTGTTCGGGGCGCGCATCAGTGAGTAAAACCTGCGCTCCGCGTGTGACAAGGAAACTTGCGGTCGCAAGACCAGATTTCCCCATGCCAACAACGCTTATATTTTTCCCGGAAAGATGCATTATTTTTATCTCAACTTGAGCGTGCTCAAACCAATCATTGCCAGTACAGCGGCAATGATCCAGAAACGGACGATGACTTTGGGCTCGGCCCAGCCGCATTGTTCAAAGTGATGATGAATCGGTGCCATCTTAAAAAAACGTTTGCCTTTGCCTTCTCTGCTCTTGGTGTATTTGTAGTAGCCAACCTGAATGATGACGGAGAGTGCTTCGATCACAAAAATCCCACCGACCAGAATGAGGAGCAGTTCGTGTTTGGAGATGACCGCGATGGTTCCCAAAGCACCACCCAGTGACAGAGAACCCACATCCCCCATGAATATTTGAGCGGGGTAGGCGTTGTACCAAAGGAATCCCAGACTGGCACCAACAAGAGCGGAACAGAGGACCGCGAGTTCTCCCGCACCCTTGATATGCTGGATTTGCAGGTACTCCGCGAACTTAAAGTGACCACAAAGATAAACGATTGCGGTGTATGCCAGTGTTGCAATGATGACGGGGCCAATGGCCAAACCATCCAGCCCATCTGTCAAGTTGACGGCGTTGGATGTTCCTACGATGATGAAAACAATGAATAGCAAATAAGTCCAACCCAGGTCGGGCTGAAATGATTTAAAAAAGGGAGCTTGCAGTGTGGTTGCGTATCCGGTTCGCGTGTCATCGAAGTAGACGATGTAGATACCGATCACGAGGCTAAGAACCACTTGCAGGGCAAATTTGGATTTTACAGACAGTCCTTTACCACTTCTCAACTTGATTGTGTCATCGGCTAAGCCAATGCATCCAAATCCGAGGGCTGCAAATAAGGCCAGCCAGATGTATGCATTGGAGAGATCGGACCACAGCAGAGTGGACAGCCCGAAAGTGAACAGGATAAACACGCCGCCCATTGTGGGGGTGCCTGATTTGACGTGATGCTGTTCGGGGCCATCGGAACGAATTTTTTCCCCAATCTGCAATTTTTGCAGAAGAGAAATCATGTATCGGCCCAGAAGCAGACTGAGACCCAAGGCAGTGACACCGGAATAAGCAGAGCGAAACGAAATGTATTTAAAAACATTGAAAATCGAGAGGTCGCTCGCCAGAGGATAAAAGATATGATAAAGCATGATTAGAGCACGGCCTCCTGAAAATAATTTTCGAGCACCCGCTCCATCCTTGCCCCGCGAGAACCTTTAACAAGAACGCAGTCTCCCGTCTTCACATGATCCTTTAAAAATGCAGTGACCGCATGGATGTCATTAAAAGCTGAAACATGATCGATCGGCATCCCTTCTTTCAGCGCGGCTTCGGCTGTGAGGGCGGGGATTGCTCCAACGGTCACTAAAAAATCAATTTTTAATCGGGCAATTTCCTTGCCCAGCCTGGAATGTTCTGATCGCGAAAGATCGGACAGCTCAAGCATTTCCCCCATCACGAAAAATTTTCTTCCTGAAGTTTGAAAACCTTCCAGCGTTTTGATTGCTTCGCGCATGGATTGAGGGTTTGCATTGTAGGCATCGTTGATGAATGCAACGCCATCCCTTTCAAAATATTCCTGTCTTTGCGGGGGGAGCTGGCATCGTCCCAGACCGGACTTCATTTCTTCCGGTTTCATGCCCAAAGCACTACCGACGGCAAAAGCAGTCAGCGCGTTATAAATGTTGAAACGGCCCAAGAAGGGCAACTCCACATCCAGTGTTTGCCCTTGCATGTGAAGTTTGAAGTCGTAACCTTGTTTGGCGTGCGGGCGAATATTGTCCGCCCAAATATCGGCGGGATTGTTGATGCCGATGGTGATTTTTTTTGCCGTCAGATTTTGTGCCAATTCTAAAACCAGCGGATCGTCGGCATTGACAACGGCAAGATCCTGAGGGCGCAAAGCTTCAAATAATTCCCCTTTCGCGCGTTGAACATTTTTTAAAGTTTTCAACTGTTCGAGATGAGCGGGAGAAATATTGGTGATGAGTCCGATGTCAGGCCGGGCGATTTCTGCCAGACGTTTGATTTCACCTTCTGCGCTCATTCCCATTTCCAGTACGGCAATTTCGTGATCTTCTTCCAATTCCATCAGGGTCAAAGGCAGGCCAATGTGATTGTTCAGGTTGCCTTGATTTTTTAGAGTTTTGAATTTTTCTCCAACCACGGCGGCGATCATTTCCTTGGCACTGGATTTGCCATTGGTCCCGGTGACAGCAACAACGCGGATGTTTGAGAGTTCTCTTATTTTTTGAGCCAGCTTTTGCAATGCCGTCAAGGTGTCCTTGACGCGTATGAAGAAGGTAGAATGGATGCCGCTGGGGCCTGCCGGAAGGGGGGGGATGTCGCAGTCTCCCGACAGGACGATCCCAGCGGCTTTATTCTTCAATACCTCAGATATAAAATCATGGCCATCAAAACGGTCTCCCCGCAAACAGAAGAACAGGTTGCCCTCTGCCATTGTTCGTGAATTTATGGAGACTCCACTAAATCGGATGTTGGGCGTTCCCGACAGCAGTTCGCCATCCATCATTGTTGTGATTTCTCCAGCACTCGCAGAGATCATGATTCGACCCTTTCGCGTATGGCTTGAGCGGAAACTTTTCGATCGTCAAAATTTATTTTTTCAGTGCCAATGATTTGATAGTCTTCGTGACCTTTGCCTGCAATGAGAATCAAATCTCCAGTTTTTGCAAGACCGATGGCTTTGAAAATGGCGGATTTTCGATCAATGCATATTTCATAATCGTCGCCTTCTCTGGCATCTTCAGGCAAACCGGTAAGGATGTCGTCAATGATGCTTTGAGGCTCTTCCCGGCGCGGGTTGTCTGAGGTGATGATGGCATAATCGCTCAATTCCAAGGCGACCTGTCCCATCAATTCTCGTTTTCCCCTGTCACGATTTCCCCCGCAACCGAAAACAACGATCAGCCGATTTTTAGTAACGGCACGCGCCGCATGCAGGGCTTTACTCAAGGCATCGTCGGTATGCGCATAATCGACGATGACCGCAAAGTCCTGCCCCAGATTTATGGATTCAAAGCGACCGGGAACGCTTCCCAAAGATCGAATGCCTTTGACAATGTCTGCCAATACGAGGCCTTGCAAAAACGCGACTGCAGTTGCGGTCAGCAGATTGTGTACATTGTGCAAACCTAACAATGAGGTATCGATTGCGACGTTTCCCGATGGCGTCTTCAGGTCGAAGGAAGTTCCCTTGTCTGAAAGTCGGACGTTCTCAGCAAAAATATCTGCCGGTGAATGGATCCCTATAGAGAGACGCTCCATGGACAGTTCGTTGAAAATTTCTTTGCCTGCGGGATCGTCAATATTAAGCACAGCCTTTTTGACGTGATTGTTTCCGAATAAAAGTTTTTTCGCGTTTTTGTAATCGTCCATGGTTTCGTGGAAATCCAAATGGTCGCGAGTCAAGTTAGTGAAAACTCCAACTTCAATATTCAATCCAAAGGCTCTTTTTAGAATAAGAGCGTGTGATGAAATTTCCAAGAAGCAGTGCTCAATGTTTTGATCGGCCATTTCCCCGAGCATGCGATTCAAGTCAGAAGACTCGGGAGTTGTGAATGAGGCCGGGAATATTTTCCCACCGTAACGATAATTGATGGTTCCAAGAACACCCGTTTTTTTGTCTGCCGCATTGAAAATGGATTCCAGTAAATAACTGGTTGTAGTCTTGCCGTTAGACCCCGTGATGCCGGTCAACTTCAATCGATCGGATGGACTTGCATAAAATTCATTGGAAAACTGGGCCAATGCGGCTCTGGCATCTGCGACATGGATAAAAGTCGGATGATCTTCACGAGTTTCGAAATTTGAGGCGGGATGTTCTGATACGATAGCGGTTGCACCCCGCGCCACAGCCTCTTCAATGAATTTTGATCCATCCTGCGACAAACCGGAAACCGCAACAAATACATTGCCAGGCTGAATCCGACGAGAGTCGTATTCCACACCGGTAATCTCGCGCTCCAAATCTCCACTAAAACCAAGTAGTTTGGTTTTGCGTGTTAAATGTGAAATGGGATATCGGGTTTGCATGGCTGTTTTTTGGGTTGGATTTTCCTCAACCGTTGACAATGCGTTTTCCGTTTCGATCAGGGTATTCATTACGCACGATCCAAAATGAAAACTTGTTCTTTGCTTGATGGAACGTTCAAATATCTCAGTACTTGTTTTGCAATCTTATGGAAAACAGGCGCGGCAACTGTTCCCCCCCAATGCTTTTCTTTGGGTTCGTCAATCATGACGAGTATTGCCAGACGAGGTGATTCGGCTGGGACAAATCCTATAAATGATGCGATGTACCCAGTTTCTGAATAGCTCTTGGTTTCAGGGTCCATTTTTTGAGCAGTCCCTGTTTTTCCTGCGACATCGTAGCCTTCGAGTATGGCGTTTTTCCCAGTACCGTCTTTGACCGCTGATTTGAGTATGTCGGTCATTTTTTTACTGGCTTTCGGTGAGATAGCTCTTTTGATCGCTCGTGAAGGAAAAACCTTGATTTCTTTCCCATCCTTCATGATGGCTTGTGCGATCTTGGGTTGCATGAGGCGCCCACCGTTGGCAATGGCACTCAATGCCGAAACCATTTGCAATGGAGTGACGCCAATTTCCTGACCAAATGAAATGGATGCGATGGAACGTTGTGACCACTCTTCAAGAGATTTCAATTGGCCACCCGACTCGCCCGGTAAATCGACGCCGGTTTTTTCACCAAAGCCGAATCGTTTGATGTAATCGTAGAAGTTTTCTTCCCCAAGCTTTTGGGCGACTTTTACAGAACCAATGTTGCTTGACTTGGCAATAATTTCCTTGAGGCTGAGGTCACCAAATCTATGATTGGCAGCTTCTCGAATGTAGGTTCTCCCGAATTTGAAGCTCCCATTTTCACAAAAAAAAGTTTCTTCAGGCTGAATCATGCCTTTATCGAGAATTGCCGATGCGACGATGGGTTTGAAGATAGAACCCGGCTCATAAGAGCTGGACACAACGTGGTTGGTCCAGGTAGAAGGCTTGTACGACATGTACTGATTGGGATTGAATCCCGGTATGTTCGCCAGAGCGAGTATCTCTCCGCTATAGGGATCCATGACGACCGCAAAACCTGACTTCGCGTGAAATTTCTCTACCTGTTCGCGCAAGTGAAGTTCTGTCGTAAATTGGATCACTTCGTCAATTGTTAGCCTGACATCCCGACTGCCTTTATTTGCGTTTGCCGAGTCAAAAGAGGAGACCGATCGACCCCGTGCATCCTTCTCCATAATTTTTAACTGGGTGAATCCTTTTAGGTAGGAGTGATGACGCAATTCAACCCCCGAAAGACCCTGATTGTCCATCCCCACAAAACCAATCACACTGGATGCCAACTCGCGCTTGGGATAAAAACGCTTGTGTTCCATTACAAAGTTGATGCCCGCGAGACCCAACTGACGTACATTTTCAGCTTCAGCAAAAGTGCATTTACGCTTGATCCAGACGAATTGTTTTTTTGAGGAAATTTTCTTTCGCAAGGAAGCAAGATCCAAACCCAGGCTTTTCGAAAGAGCCTGAGCTGTTTTTTCTTTGTCAAAAATTATTTGAGGAGATGCATAGATAGATTCAGTTTCCAGATTGGTTGCCAGAGGCGTCCCATTCCGGTCTAAAATTTGCCCGCGTCCGTAGTCGATTTTTACAGTTAATTGATATTGCTTTTCTGATTGAGCCGAAAGAATATCGTGCTGACTTATTTGCAGGTAAGACAGCCTGACGCAAAGCGCGAGAGCGAACACAGCGAAAAAAGAAAATATTATCCCGAGCCGAGAGGTGAAGCTCTCAGGCATATCGGAATTACTAGCTGTCTTCTTTTTTGACATGGGATTTTATTTTAAAAATATGGTGACCAACTGTGGAGCCGTAGGCTCTTTCATCCCTAAACGCCCCAATGCAATGGATCGGACTCTGGAAAGCGAGCGTAAGCTTTCCACTTCGAGCTTGAGACGTTGATTTATTTTGAGGAGTTTTTTCCTCTCCGTAGCATGAGCCTGATAATCATAAGACTGCTGAATCATTTTTACATTGGACCAGACAAAGGCCATGGCACCGGTTCCAAACAAAATGAAAAAACCCAAAGCGATTCTTATTTCGCGCGCGGACAGGCGGAATTGACTTTTTGCCAAACGACGCCATTTGCTAGACATAAACCCTTTCTGCTACTCGTAATTTCGAGCTGGCTGATCTTGAATTGCGATCGATTTCTTCTTGCGAGGGGCGAATAGGGCGACGAGTCAACACTCGCAAGGTTTGTTTTTTATTGCAGACGCAAACGGGAATTTTGGGTGGACAGATGCAGTCACACTCCTCTTCCCGAAAAAAATTCTTAACAATCCGATCTTCCAACGAGTGGAAGGAAATAACGGCAACGCGAGCTGCCGCGTCGAGGAATTCCAAAGAATCCCTCAACGCGATTTTTAAATTTTGCAGCTCGTTGTTTACTGCAATGCGCAATGCCTGGAAGGTGCGGGTTGCGGGGTGGATTCTGGCATGCCGGGATGCAGGCATCACGGCTGATATGAGGTTTGCTAGTTGTAGCGTGGAGGTTAGAGGATTTTTGCTTTGCGCTTTGCGTATCTCCCGCACAATTCGTTTGTAATTTTTTTCTTCTCCGTAATCTCTAATAATGTCTTGCAATTCTTTATCACTGGAATTTTCCAATATATCCTTAGCAGTTAACCCGCATTCAGGGTTCATTCTCATGTCCAGAGGACCATCGAAACGGAAACTGAACCCTCGCTCAGGAACATCCAATTGCCTTGAAGAAACTCCCAGGTCCAAAATCAGTCCCTGTATTTTGTCTATTCCGTTTTGACGGAGTAATTTTGCAATCTCACCGAAGTTTCCGCGAGCATAGGCCACCCGATCCCGATACGGCTCCAATCTTTCCTGAGCACGTTTGAGCGCATAGGGATCTTGGTCAATCCCAAGAACCTTCACATCAGGATTCGAATTTTCCAGAATATATTGCGTATGACCCCCATCCCCCAATGTGGCGTCCACGACCCATCCCTCTCTTGCAGAGATTAAATAACGAAGTGCTTCTTCCTTTAAAACTGACTGGTGATATTCCATGGGCCTTGCCGAATAAAAACATCGCGATGGAATATGCTGACTCGAACTTTTTTAATAGTCGTCATTGACTTTTACTAATCCTCATCTTGCTCAGCTTCCAGCCATCGCTGTTTAGACCAGATTTCAAATGACTCCAACATGCCGACAAGAACGATTTCACCCTGAACATCAATTTCAGCAGTGTCTCTTTGGTTTGCAGGTATCAAAAGCTTGCCCGATTTGATTTCAACCTCGACGGCCCTGGAAACAATTTTGCGAATTTTTTTACGGTCATCATTATTTGTCGTATCTAAATCTTGCAAACGCTCTTTGTTGCGCGCCCATTCCTTTTGAGGAAATACGATCAAATATCCATTCATGTAGGTCATGACCAACTGAGAAGTACATTCCTTCTCCAAGACACTGCGGAATTTCACAGGAACGTTGAAGCGGCCTTTATCATCCAGGCTCGTCTGATATGTCCCTAAAAAACCGTTCATGGAATTTGAAACCCTTTCGCTACAAGAATAGTCACTTTAAAAACCGTTCATGAAAATTACGATCCGTTTGCTACAGTACTAACCACTTTGTGACACTTTATGACAGATACTAGCATATTCGCGACACTTGTCAATGTAAAATCAATTAAATCTGTTCTTTGGATATTTTTATTTTTGATGATCTTTGAGATGGGGATTTCTGTTTTATGTATATAAAGGAAACAATTGATTCATTGATCTTAAAAAAATGAAGCGCAATTGTTGCTCGGATGCCGGTGTTGGATTGCTGAAACGAAGCAAAAATCAATGCTTTTGGAAGGGTGGAGGTTGGGAAAAAAACCTTGAAGCGAAATAATAAAATATGATCCGACTTGGGCAGGCTCATCCCACGCGGCAGGGCTGGAACCCGGGGGGATTCAAAACTACGGAATTGCTTTGACAAGATGAAATTTGCAGTGATATCATTAATACGATCCTTAATCACTTTGATCTCATTAACTTTCTTGCAAGGCTCTCCATCGCATGAACCATAAAAAAATTAAATTTATTGTAGGCAGTTTGTTGATTGTTGGCGCGATTGGTTATTTGATCAGTGCTAGCATCAGTAGCACTTCCCAATACTTTTTCACCGTGGAAGAGTTGGCGGCACAAAAAGTTTCATTTGAAGGCGAAGGACTCAAGATAAAAGGCAATGTTGTCAATGGCTCGATTCAGAGAGATCCTAATGATTCTCTTAAGGTACGGTTTTCAATAGAAGAGAATAAGTCTCACTTGAATGTGGTTTATCAAGGTATTACCCCGGACATGTTTCTGGATGGGGGAGAAGTGGTGGTTGAAGGGACTCTGGATTCCACGGGGCTCTTTCACGCCAATGTTTTGATGACCAGTTGTCCTTCCAAATATGAAGCGGAAAAGGAAGCGGGAAAAATGCACCCAGGAGAAATTCCTCTCAACGGTGGCAGTAAGGGGATGGATCTCAATAAAACCGCACCTCCGGTTAAAACCACGATATAATAAAACGTCTTTTGATGGTTGGGCTATGCTTGACAGGAAAGAGGGTTTTGTGGCTGAAGACGGCCTTGAAATCAGATGATCCTGTAAACAGCGTTGTATATTAAGACGTGCTTATAAAAAAAATCGGATACTAAAAAAAATGAATGAAATTGGCGAATTTGCGTTGATGATCGCCTTGGCGACCTCGTTGTACGGTTGTGTGACTTATGTAATGGCCGCAAGAGGAAACCGGGTTGATTTGTATTTGAGTGCTGAAAAAATTCCCTTTATTTTATCTGCCTGTGTGATTGTTGCCTCGGCGGCTTTGTTGCGTGGGCTTTTGATGGATGATTTCAGTCTTCAATACGTGTGGGCTTACTCTAACCGCGATTTAGACACCTTCTACAAAATTTCCTCTTTTTGGGGCGGGCAAAAAGGTTCGTTATTATTTTGGACCCTTCTTTTAACCTGCTATACGCTTGTTGTCCATATCCAAAATAGAAAAAGGAACGCGATGGTTGTTCCTTATGCAATGGTCGTGCTGATGGCGATCACTACCTTTTTTTTAGTTCTGCTGAATTTTTCTACCAATCCTTTTGAGGTGATCCCGGTTCCGCCAGAGGATGGTCGCGGTCTCAACCCGCTTCTGCAAAACTACTGGATGGTTATTCATCCGCCCACTTTGTATTTGGGATATGTCGGATTTACGGTTCCCTTTGCGTTTGCGATGGCGGCACTCATCTGCAAAAATCTGGATGATAGCTGGATTCGTCTGACACGGAAATGGACCCTGGTATCCTGGTTCTTCCTTTGCATGGGCAATCTGTTCGGCGCGCAATGGGCCTATCTTGAATTGGGCTGGGGTGGTTATTGGGCCTGGGACCCGGTTGAGAATGCGGCGTTCATGCCATTGCTTGTTGCAACGGCATATCTGCACTCGGTTATGATTCAGGAAAAGAAAGACATGATGAAGGTGTGGAACATGTCTCTTGTTCTGCTAACTTTTGTGATGACTATTTTTGGAACTTTCATCACCCGAAGCGGTTTGATTCAATCCGTTCATACCTTTGATGAAGCAACTCTTGGATATTATTTTTTAGCGTTTTTAGGGGTGATCATTGCTATTTGCGTGGGGCTTATTTTATCGCGCCTGCCGCTCCTCAAAAGTAAAAATGAGCTGGATTCTTTTCTATCCCGCGAAAGCAGTTTTCTTTTCAACAATCTGTTATTGCTGGGGATCTGTTTTGCTACCTTCTGGGGTACGATTTTCCCCATCATTTCTGAAGCGGTGCGCGGGGTTAAAATCACTGTAGGCCCGCCATTTTATAATCAGGTCAACGTTCCTATTGGCTTGGCACTTCTGGCTTTGATTGGTATTGGTCCCATTATTGCCTGGCGCAAGGCAACCTGGTCTAACCTCAAGAAAAACTTTCTCAAGCCTTTGTTGGCCGGTCTTCTGGCGGCAGGGGCATTGTTCCCGTTTCTTCCTTTAGGAAATCGCTCGGAAATTTACTCTTATATAACGTTTGTGTTGTGTGTGTTTGTTATGACGACCATCCTTATCGAGTTTTTTAAGGGGACGGTTGCCCGCAAGAGTTTGCATGATGAAAAGCTGATCGAAGCGTTGGGGTCCCTGGTGTGGCGAAGCAAGTCGCGCTACGGTGGGTACATCGTTCATATTGGGGTGGTTTTGATTTTTGCCGGGATAGCGGGTTCTCAATCCTATGGTGCGCATACGGAAAAACGAATGAAGATCGGTGAAAGCGTCGTCGTTAAAGATTTCACCTTCACCTATGAACGATTGGGATTCATTGAAGAAAACGCAACGAAGACGCGCGCTATTGCACAGGTGGGTGTTTATAAGGATGGGAAAAGGGTGTGGACGGGCCAACCTGAAAAGGAATTTTATAAAGGACAGAATCAGCCTGTCTCGGAGGTCGACGTTCTTTCGACCTGGCAACAGGATTTGTATTTGATATTGGCGGATTTTACCGAAGATGAATCTGCGACCATAAAGGTTTACGTCAATCCGATGGTGAGCTGGATATGGATGGGTGGCTGGGTCATCGCTTTTGGAACGCTGGTTTCGGTATGGCCCGACAGGTTGGAACAGCGTCGCCGATTGGAGCGAATGAAAATCCAGTCTGCGGTATTCTCTCCGGCTCAGGAATAAAGAAAAAATATGTTTACTAAAAATATAGAGCCTGTGCAAGCGTCGGTTCCTCGTGCATTGTTTGGCGGGAAAGGTTTTTGCAATGGGATGATTGTTCTGTTGTTTGTTTTTTTGAGTGTTTTTCCTGTGAACAAAGCGCACTCTTCGGCAATGCTGGCCGATCTGGAAAACGCGCTCATGTGTACCTGTGATGACAAGTGCGGAAAAGTTCTTGGCAATTGCACTTGTGACTCCTCCGATAAAATTCGCATGGGATTTGCGGCGCAATTGGAATCGGGGCTAACCGTTCAGCAAATCATAAAAGAGCAGGTCGCTAAATATGGTGAATCTGTATTATCTTCTCCCACCAAGACAGGGTTCAATATCACCGCTTGGGTAACCCCTTTCATTGCAATTGTTGCCGGTGGTTTTGGAATCCGCAAAGTCGTTCAAAGCTGGGCTGGAAAGAAGCAAGGCAAGGACGCTTCCGAGGACGATAAGAGTGCTGTTGAACCGACCGCGCCGACAAAGTATTCCAGCAAATTGCAGGATGAATTGGATAAATTAGACTCCTAGAATGAACCTAGTCCATTTAGTTGAATTATTATTATTGGTGACGATTCTGATCGTTATTGGTTTGCCCTTATTTGGTAAACTTCCCCGGAATATTCTGTTTGCTCCGGTCGATCCTGCAAACGAGGAATTCAAACACCTTTTGGTGCGCAAGGAAGAAGTTTTGCTCGCGATTAAGGATCTTGAATTTGACTGGAAGACAGATAAGGTTTCGGCCAATGACTATTCTGAAATGAAGGGCAAGCTGGAAGGCGAGGCGATGAAGTTACTGGAACGCCTTGATCAGCTCGAAAAAGAAGGGAAAAAACGCAAGAAGAATTGATTTGTCTGGAACGATTGCCGGGTGAAGTAGCGACCCTGTGACGTTGGCAATGAATCTTGCAGAAGTTTTTTTTAGTTTATTGAGTTGCCTTTGGCGTCATCTGTACAAAACATATCATCATGGCAGTCTTTGTAAATTCACACAGAATCATGCGGCCTGCCATATAGGGCGCGATGGCTTTGGCCCGTTTTGTTGTGTTTTTTCCTCTTTAACGCGTTCTTTTTTTCAGTAGCCTGCAGGTTGATTGACTCCTTTTTTATGACGCTATCCCCATCATCTACCGTTGAGCCCGCAATCGAAGTCAAAAACATTTGCAAAAGTTTTGGATTTCGTCGTGCCGTTTCCAATTTGAGTTTTGAAGTGCAACGAGGTGAATTTCTCACCATTTTTGGTGCCAACGGAGCGGGTAAGACGACACTTCTGAATATCCTTTCAGGGCGCACGCGTCCGAGTTCAGGCACGGCCAAAGTTGCTGGCTTTGATGTTACAGAAGCCAATCCAAAGATGAGAAAAGAGATCGGTGTTATCTCACATGCGACCTGTCTTTATCCCGATTTGTCGCCACTGGAGAATCTGGAATTCTATGCTAAGATGTACGGTTTGGATCGGCCAGAAGAGTGTGCTGAGAAAGCTGTTGAAGGTGCCGGACTGAAAAAACGCAGACACGATCCCGTTCGTACTTTTTCGAGAGGCATGTTGCAACGGCTCACGATCGCGCGGGCGACTTTGCATCAGCCGTCGATTCTTTTTCTGGATGAGCCTTTTACAGGTCTGGATCCTCTGGCTTCCGGTGCGCTGAAGGATTATTTGCGCTCATTGCATACTGACCAGCGAACGCTATTGATGACAACGCACGATATCAGCTGTGGTTTGGAGATGGGGGATCATATCGCAGTGCAAATTGATGGACGCTTTGCGTTGATGGAACCCAATAATGGTCTCGATCCTGTTGCGTTTGAAAGCCGATACATGAATTTGATCACTGGAGGCAAAGAAGGCTAGATACGTTCTAAGGAACGTTTTGCCTGTGACAGACTATGCGGGAATACCTCAACCAAATCATTGCCATCGTCCGCAAAGACTTTTTGACCGAGATGAAGACTCGGGAGTTGTTCAGTTCCATGTTTGTCTTTGCGGTTCTGGTTATCATAATTTTCATTTTTACAGTGGATCTTAGCATCACACGATCCAACGAAGTGGGGCCGGGAGTGATGTGGGTTGCAATATTCTTTTCCGGTGCGATCGGGCTCAACCGTTCCTTTATGCTGGAAAAGGAAAACGGATGCATGCAAGGATTACTGCTGACTCCTGCCGACCGCACAGCGATTTACTTCGGGAAGCTGATAAGTAATCTGGGGTTTCTCACGTTAATGGAAGCGTTTATTCTTCCTGTATTCATGGTTTTTTTCAATATCGACCTTTTGCCGCATTTCTTCCCACTGCTTTTAGTGATATTCTTGGGGACATTGGGTTTTTGTGCTATCGGAACTTTGTTGGCGTCACTTGCCGCCAATCTCAAAACACGAGACATCATGCTTCCCATCTTGCTCTACCCGTTGATGGTTCCCATTGCCATTGCATCGGTGCGGATGACAGGGAAGATTTTGGCGGGCGAACCACTTTCGGAAATGTTGAACTGGATGGGCCTTGTTTTGTGTTTTGACATTATTTTTATCGGCACCGCCGTTATGACCATCGACCATATTTTAGAGGAGTGATCTCATGGGTCAACTCGGTTTTCTTTTTGTTGCCAACCTGTGTGTTTGGGGTGGTATATTTTTTTACATCTTGACCCTTAAAAAACGGCAAGCCGCTATGGAGAAAGACCTGCTTTTGTTAAAAGAAGAAAGTGGAAAGGACGGCGATTGATGGCAGAGGAAAATAGTTCGAAGGAAATCTCTTCCAGCCCCGGCGGATTGTTCTGGCTCACTGCGGGCACCATGCTTGCGGCATTGATTGCCATATACCTTTGGGTTCCTACTGAGAAAAACGAAGGCATTGTTCAGCGGATCATGTATTTTCATATCCCCTGCGCCTGGCTGGCGTTCTTCGCATTTTTTATTGTCTTCGTGTCCAGCATCCTTTTTCTGTGGAAGAAAGAACGCGAGTGGGACATCTACGCACATTGTTCCGCTGAGATTGGCGTTGTGTTTTGTTCCCTTGTGCTCGTTACCGGTCCTATCTGGGCCAGACCTATCTGGGGTGTCTGGTGGGTTTGGGATGCGCGTCTCACCTCAACGCTGGTTCTATGGTTGATTTATATTGCTTACCTCATGTTGCGTGGTCAAACCGAGGCAGAATCGACTCGTGCCAGGTATGCCGCAGTGGTGGGTATTGTTGGTTTTCTTGACATCCCCCTGATTCATTTTTCTGTGCTGTGGTGGCGAACTTTTCATCCGAAACCCAAAGTCATTTCAGCAGAAGGCCTGGGACAAGGGATGGACCCTTCCATGCTTGCAACTTTGTGTATCTCATTAGCGGCGTTCACCTTGCTTTATTGTCTCTTGATGGGACGACGCGTAGCGTTAGAAAGAACGAAGGATGAAATCGACCGTCTCAAAAGAGAAAAACTCTATTCCTCTTAAAAAATACAGTGCCTTGTTCGGCATTCTGTTTTTGGGTTCCCTGTTATTTTTTTTTGAGCATTTCAACGAGGAACCTTTTTTAACAGAAGATGTCGCTGGTCGTCCTCAATACGATCAAGAGAGAGCGGAAATAGGGTACAAGGCACCGCAATTCACTTTGCGCAATCTGGAAAACAATCGCATCAACCTTTCCGATTTTGCTGGAAAAGTTGTGATTCTGAATTTCTGGGCGACCTGGTGCGCTCCCTGCCGGGTAGAGATGCCTGCCTTTGAAACTTTGTACCGTCGTTATCGTTCTGAGGGTTTGGTTCTTTTGGCAATCAGCATTGACAAGGGCGGGATTGAAACAGTGAAAGATTTTGTGCAAGAGAGAAAATTTTCTTTTCCTATTTTGATGGATAGCGACGGGACGGTTGAGCGGATGTATCCCTCTTTCTCTATACCGACCACTTATGTTATCGACAGGACCGGGCATATTGCTGTGCGAGTAGATGGGGCAAAGAATTGGGAATCGAAAGAAACTTTTGAAGCCGTAGAATATTTACTGGGAATTCGCTCCGAAACAGGGCTACCCACTGAGGAAAAATAAAAATGTCAGAAACACAGAAAGTATTGGCGGCGAACCAATCATTTTATCACGCGTTCAATCGTCAGGACCTTGATCTCATGATACAAACATGGGCGTCGAGAGCCGATGATATTTGCGTTCATCCGGGATGGACTCCATTGTTGGGACCCAACGCCATTGTTGAAAGTTGGGAAGGTATCTTTGAGTCTGGCGAAGGGTTGGAAATCGAGTTGTCCGATGTCAGGGTAGAAATTTCGGATGAACTGGCCTGGGTGCGTTGCCGTGAAAATCTGTTTTCTCTTTCTGCTTCCGGCGTTCATGCTTCCCGTGTATTTGCAACGAACCTGTTCCGAAAAATCGACGGACGCTGGCAGATGATTTTGCATCATGCCTCCTCATTGCCACAAGAAATGCCTTTGGATTCTTTGTCGCATGACGAAGAATAATTTTCGCGCAATTTGCAGATATCCTTAAAAAATTTGATAGTGGATCGCGTTAGAAGCAACTTTTTTAATGCAATCTCAGCGTAAGGTTTTCGTATTTAAATTTTTTTATGTTATTCAATTCCCTCACTTTCCTCGTTTTTTTCGCGGTCGTTTTATTTTTTCATTACAGCGTTAGCTCATGGCGATTGCAGAAAACGATTCTTCTGATCGCGAGTTATATTTTTTACGCGGCGTGGAACCCTCCCTTCATTGCTTTATTATGGCTTTCAACCTTGGTCGACTGGTTTGTTGCGAAGGCGTTAGGCACTGAAGAAGCCCCTGCAAAGCGTCGTCTGTTACTGGCCGTTAGTCTGATCGTCAATCTGGGTTTGCTTGGATTTTTTAAATACGGCGAATTTTTACTCGAAAATTTCATCACATTGGCTAACTTCGCCGGATTTCAGTATGCGCCAGCCACACTGGATATCATTCTTCCCGTTGGCATTTCGTTTTATACTTTCCAAACACTGTCCTATACGCTGGACGTCTACTTCAAGAAAACGCCTCGTTGCGATTCTTTTCTCGACTACGCATTGTACGTCACCTTTTTTCCGCAGTTGGTTGCCGGGCCGATCGTCAGGTCGGAAGATTTTCTGCCACAATGTCGGGAGCCCAAACGCGCGAATCGCGATCAATTTGGATGGGGTCTTTATTTTATGACTCTGGGACTGTTTCAGAAGGTGGTGCTGGCAGACGGTTTGCTTTCCTCCTCTGTCGACAAAGTATTTGGATTCACAGGTGACTCGATATTCATGCTGGATGCGTGGCTGGGATTGTTGGCATTTTCCGGGCAAATATTTTTTGATTTTTCCGGCTACTCGACTTGTGCGATTGGCACGGCACTTTGTCTTGGCTTTATTTTGCCCGACAACTTTCGCTCGCCTTATTTCTCCGTTGGATTTTCAGATTTCTGGCGACGCTGGCACATGAGTCTGTCGAGCTGGTTGCGCGATTATTTGTATATTCCATTGGGTGGGAACAGAGTGGGCACGGTGCGTTCTCTGTTCAATCTCATGTTCACCATGTTTCTCGGCGGACTGTGGCACGGTGCTTCCTGGACATTCATTGCGTGGGGTGTTTTGCACGGCTCCTATCTTGTTGTGGAACATTTGTTGAGGCAGAGCTATTCAAAGCTACAATGGATAAAAACGAGAGCCGGACGTTTCATGCTTGCCGGTGTCACCTTTTTTCTTGTGAATATTGCCTGGGTCTTTTTCCGGTCAGGAAATTTTTCTACAGCGTGGATGATGATGGGATCGTTGTTTGATTTTTCCGGTGCAGGCGACCCACTGTTATCGACTCTGGAAATCATTGAGGTGACTCTGGTAATCAGTGTGTTGCTGGTCTCTCATTGGTATTTGCATGAGAAACGACTTGAGCATGTGATACAAGACATGGCTTCCTGGTGGGTAGTGACCCTTTGGACAGGTATGGTCATTGGATTGACTCTGATGCAGGGAGGGGCGAATGCCTTCATCTACTTCCAGTTTTAAGACTTACGATTTAAAGCGAATTTATCCCAAACATCACTGGGTCGCGTTGGCCCTGTGGACGGCCCTGTTCAGCTCTGTATTGATCGGCGGTTGGGAACTCTATGTGCGAAGCCTGCAATATGCGCCCACCTTGAACGACTCCAAAGACCTGTGGGCCAGTCGCAGGACGGTTATAGACAGTGAACCGAAGCGTACCGTTCTCATCGGGTCTTCACGCATGTTGTTCGATCTGGATATGGATGTTTACGAAAAAGAGACAGGCGACCGACCCGTGCAATTGTCTACGGTAGGAACCAACCCCGGCCTGTATCTGGAAGATCTGGCCAATCATCCTGACTATTCAGGAACCGTGATTGTTGGAGTTGTTCCCGGATTATTTTTTGCTCCCGGAGGTCCACCTGTGACAAGCCCGAGCGAACATTTAAAACGGTATCAGACCTGGAGCCCGACTCAAAAATTCAGTCATCAAGTATCTATGATTATCGAAAAGTGGTTTGCATTTTTGAATGAGAGCGATTTGACGTTGACGCAGTTATTGTTGAATCTGAAACTTCCCAATCGTGAAAAAGTTCATGGCCCGCCCGAACTTCCGCCTTATTTTCATGAAGTGGATGAAGAGCGGCAGGGGGGGATGACCGAATTTGCGGCAAAGAACACCGCCTTGCAAAAACGCATTCAGCAAATTTGGATTCCATTATTTACCCCGCCACCGCCGCCAAAGGGGCAAACCCAGGAGCAGGCGAAAGTAGAGTTCGGTAAATTTGTGGAAGCGAACCTTCAAAAAACAAAAGCGAACGTGGATAGAATCATGGAAAAAGGAGGGCGGGTGATCTTTGTTCGTTTGCCTTCTACGGGTAAGTTACGCGAAATGGAAAATACCTTCACGCCACGCGAACATTTTTGGGATCGAATATTAAAAACAACCAAGGCACCGGGAATCCATTTTGAAGACTACGAAGCATTGCGAGGTTTTGATTGCCCTGAATGGTCCCATCTTAACAGGCAAGATGCCACAGAATTCACAAAACGTCTGATGCCTGTACTGAAGGAATTGATAAGGAAATGAGGGGAATGTCTCAGTCAGACTTTAACACTGAGATGAATGGAAAATTTTTCTAAAGAACTCATCGAAGGCAACTCACCGGCCCTTAGGATTTAAGGACCGGATAGAAGTGAACAGATTTAGAGAGCGGCCTTATTCAAGCTGACTTTGTAGTAGAATCAGCAGGGGCCGTTTCTTCAGATGTCAACTTTGCAAGTGATGGATCGGAGGGTTTTGAAGACTCCGGTGCTTCTGGAAAATCTGCTCCAAGGGCACTCAAGGGTTTCAATACCGAACCGAACTGATCTCGAATGAATGTCAGCAAATCACCCAGCGATCTTAAAATGGGTTCAGAGCTTTTAAATTGTGCGGCCTGATTTTTAAACTCAGAAGTGACGACCGCCGCGGCCAAAGCTTGAAGGTTACGCACTTTAGGATAGTCTGCCTGAGTGACTTCCGCGTCGCTTTGAGGCAAATCAATATTCCCCGCTGTTTGTATATCTGTAGAGCTTTGGCTGGAAACCGAAACAGTTTGAGAAACGGTTTTGCTCAAAGCGATGTTTATATCTTGAACAGTACCCATCGATTTCGCTAAATCCTGAGCCGATTCTTGCAGATTAATATCTGCACCGGAAAAGAATTTTTCTACGATGGGTGCAATTTTTCCACTCAGCTCCTGTATTGCCGCAAGTTCGTTATCGGTCAAATCGCCTTGAACTGACATAGAATATTGCGATGCGGCGGTGGCTGTGCTTGAAATTGCTGAAACGGAAGAACTGTCTTTATAGTTATCTTGCCCTTGTGTTCCCTCGTAGGTATCCGCATTTTGAAAAGATAACGTGACAACATCCCCTTCCTGGGTTTTGAGTTCCATCGCCGTTGAAAATTGGGCATTGGAACTCAAAGTGAATTGTCTGGAATCTATTAATGCTTTGTCTACGGCGACTTCTGTAAGCATGATGTTTAGCCCCCTGGGCTCTCCTATTAGTTTTTGTTGTTACATGATTTATCGGGTTTTGAAAAAAAAAACATTAGCAAAAAGATAATTTTTACAATGCTATCTAAGTTAACTTAATATAATTGGTTTTCTAGTTTTTAAAGAAATGGGTGGATTTTTTTTGAAAAAAAATTATAGTACTGATATGTCTAAAAAGCCCACAACTTATAGCGAGTTTGAACAGATTCGCGATTCTTTATTAAAGAAAGCGATTAAGTATTTTCGTGATAACAGCGATTTGAACGACGAAATGCTTCTGCAGGATTTGATAAAGGAAACGCGTCAGCAATTTGATAAATTGGAGGGGTTATACAAAGGCAGTACCTCCGACAGTGGCGTGACAAAAAAGAGGTTGAAGCGTAAGGATCGTTTGCTTCGAAAAGAACATGTGGGGCGATACTTTTTAAGGCTTATGGAGCACGAGCTTAGGGAAGCAGGAATACATCAAAGCCTTATTCCGGTGTTCGCTAACTCCATTCATTACTTGGCGGGCGAAGAAAACATAGGTTTGTGGACGGATAAAATCAATCGCCTGATGGAGTTTGGAGAAAAAAAGGGGGCTGATTACGAAACGATTTTAGATAGCAAGCCAGGAAAAATGATCAGTCGTGAGATCATGTCCACCTATAAAAAAGAAATTGAGAAGTCTCCAAGTTTCGCTAAGAAAATGAAGAATAATCTGGATGAGGCCTTGGTGAAGGCGATCAACCCGGATGTCGATGGCGATGTGGATATTGAGGCCGCTGTGGAAAAAGCCTACAGCGAGTTTATCAAACGTTTGGATTCATAGTCGGATTTCTATCCAACTAAAAAGGAAGTTGTGTATCTTTGATGCATGGCAGGAGCTGGTCTTTTTCGGAAAGCACAGGATTTTCAAGTGGCCAGTCGATTTTGATTTCAGGATCGTTCCATAGAATACCTCCCTCACCTGCAGGTGAATAGTAATTCGAGCATTTGTAAAGAAATTCTGCCTCTTCGCTCAGTACACAAAAGCCATGAGCAAAGCCTTCGGGAATAAACATTTGCAGATTATTTTCTGCCGATAGTCTGGTTCCAAACCATTTGCCGAAATTTGGTGATTTTTTGCGCAAATCTACTGCAACGTCGAAAACTTCCCCGCGAATCACCCGCACCAATTTCGCTTGCGGGTAGTCTGTTTGAAAATGCAGACCTCTTAATATACCCTTCTTGGAAAGAGAATGATTGTCCTGCACAAAATCACAAAGAATCCCGGCATCAGCGCATTTTCGTTTCGAGAAACTTTCAAAGAGATAGCCTCGCTCATCACGGAAAATCCTTGGTTCAATTAAAATAATGCCGGCCAGGGGTGTGGGTATAATTTTCATAATGGATTGCAGGTTTAAGCGATTGATCCGTTACTATAATGAATGAGAAAAGGTTATACCCAAATCATTCAAATGGGTCAAGGCGGATGACATGAGTGGGAATAAGTGTTTTCTATTATTGTTTTAATGTTTCAATGGATGTTTGGGATATCATGGTTTACTTTCAGAACAACGGCCTAGCCTATCGCATTCTGTATTGATTTGAAATGAATTTTGGCAGTTTCCCATGATTTTGGTATGATTCTCCCCTTGCCAGATTCTTTTTAGGGCTTGGTATCGATTCTTTTGGATTTATAAAAATTTCAGGAAACTTTTGCGAGAGAACTAAATGAAGATAATTCCTGCTGTTGATATTAAAAATGGCAAATGTGTACGTCTTGTTCAAGGCAAGGCCGATCAAGAAACGGTGTACTCCGACGACCCTGTATCCATGGCCCAAAAGTGGGATGACGAGGGCGCGGGATTGATTCATATTGTGGATCTGGATGGTGCTTTTGAAGGCCAGCCTGCAAACGCAGAGATCATAAAAAGCATTATTTATCATAGCTCGGCAGATATACAGGTTGGGGGAGGAATCCGCACTCTCTCTGCAATTGAAGGCTACATCAAAGCAGGTGCGTATCAGGTTATTCTAGGCACCATCGCCCAGAAAGATCCTGCTTTTGTAGAATCGGCGTGCAAGGAGTTCCCCGGTCGTATCACAATTGGCATTGACGCACGCGATGGCAACGTCGCCATCAAAGGATGGGTAGAAGTTTCCTCAAAAAAAGCTTTTGACCTGGCCCGGGAGCTTGAAGCCCTTGGCGCATCACGCTTTATTTTTACCGACATCAGCCGGGACGGTATGTTGGAAGGGCCCAATTTGAAAAGCGTGAGAGAATTCGCACAAAACGTCAATGTTCCGGTGATTGCATCGGGAGGAGTCGGTAATTTAAAACACATTGAGGATTTGATGGCTCTGGAGGACGATGGTGTTGCCGGAGTGATCGTAGGCAAAGCTTTGTACGATCAAACGATCACTTTTCAAGATGCTGTCAAATTAACCCGGAAACAGGAAAATTAAAAAAACATGTTAGCTCGACGAATTATTCCTTGTCTCGATGTCAAAGACGGTCGTGTTGTCAAAGGTGTGAATTTTGTCAATCTGGTAGATGCGGGCGATCCGGTTCAAATAGCTTCGGCTTACGAAAAAGAAGGTGCCGACGAATTGGTTTTTCTTGACATCACGGCTTCGCACGAAAAACGCGATATTATTTTCGATGTGGTACGCGAAACAGCAGAGAAAGTTTTTATGCCGTTGACAGTGGGAGGTGGCGTGAGAACTTTGGACGATATTCGTAATTTGCTACGATCAGGAGCGGATAAGGTCGCAATCAATACTGCCGCAGTGCATGATCCAGAATTTGTTCAGCAAGCGGCAAGGCGTTTTGGAAGCCAGTGCATAGTGGTTGCCATTGATGCACGCCGGGTTTTGAAGGATGAATCGCCGTCAGCGCAAACTTTTGACTGGAGTAACAAACATCCCGAATTGTTTTTAAAAGAAGGAGAAGATTTTCCTTTGTGGCAGGTGTACACGCATGGGGGAAGAAAATCGACAGGCATTCATGTGATTCGTTGGGCGAAACAGATGCAGGATTTTGGAGCGGGCGAAATATTGTTGACCAGTATGGATTGTGATGGCGTCAAACAGGGATATGACAATGAATTGAATGCAACCGTTTCCCAGAAAATTGATATCCCTTTGATTGCGTCTGGAGGAGTGGGAAACCTGGAGCATTTATATGATGGTATCCAAAAAGGTCTGGCAGATGCTGTTTTAGCGGCTTCAATATTTCATTTTAAAGAGCACACCATCAGTGAAGCAAAAAGTTATTTGCACAAAAGAGGGGTCTGCGTTCGCCCCTAAGCCACACCGCAGGAGTCCAGAGTCAATGACTTGGTGTTACTATCCATCGTGGCCTTGATTCCCAAGGGGAGAGTCCACATCTCCTCACCATGGCCGATAGGCGCATTGATCAAAACAGGATAAGAATATTCCGCGAAAATTTCTTCAATGATATGCTCAAGCGGACCATCTGTTTCATTTGCAGGTCGGCAACCTATCATTTCTCCCAGAATAACGCCCTTCAGGTTTTTTAACTTGCCCGCCTGTTTCAATTGCCATAACATTCCGTCAAGTTTGTAAAAAGGTTCATTCACATCCTCAATCAGCAAAATTTTGTTATCCGTTTTGATTTCATGCGGAGTTCTTAACGACCGGCAGAGAAGAGTAAGACAGCCGCCTGCCAATTCACCCTTGGCAGACCCCGGGCGAATGACTTGAATCTGGCGAGCCGTCATTTGCTTGGCTGAGGCTTTGCCCATCAAAATATCGGCGAATGATTTTTGAGATTTTCTCATCTCCGCTCTTCCAAAACTTCCTGCTACCATTGGGCCGTGAAAGGTGTGCAAGGCACATTTTTGATTCAAAAAAATATGCAAGGCGGTTGTATCACTGGAACCTACAAAAACTTTTGGATTATCGCGGATCACCTTCGAAGTCAAAAGCGGCAGGATACGATTGGAACCATAACCCCCGCGCGCACAAAATATTCCTTTGATATCAGAATCCGCAAACATAGTCATCAAGTCGAAAGCACGTTCGGAATCGTTTCCCGCCATGGTCCGCTTTTTGTTTCCGATATTTTGACTTAAGACGGGATCGAATCCCATGCTTTTTATGACCTTCAATCCTTTTTCCAAGTCATCAGAGTTTATAGCCCCTGCAGGAGCTATGATGCCGATGCGATCACCTTTTTTTAATTTTTTGGGTTTGTTTAATGATATTATTTTTGGCATCTCGAATTAATAAGGGAAATCGAAATGACCCCCTTCAATAGATATGAAAATGAAAATTCTATAGGAGCCGTTATTCAGGCAAGAATAGGCTCCGTCCGAAGTCCTGGTAAAGTCCTGCACTCATTTGCAGGGTTCACTATAATAGAACATATTGTTAAACGGATTCAACTGATTAAGGAATTTTCCCTTGTTGCGTTAGCCATTCCAAGTTCTGAAAAAGAAGAACTCCTAGCTAAAGCAGGATCGCAAGCGGGTGCAATCATTGTGCGAGGTTCGGAAGAAGATGTTCTCAGCCGTTATATTTTAGCGGGAGAGCAGTTGGGAGTTCCTTATCTTGCGCGTATCTGTGGCGATTGCCCCTGGGTCGATTTAACTTTGGCCAGAGAATTAGCACAATGTGCATTGGCAGGTAAAGCAGACTATATCGTAACAACCGACCCGATCCCTTTGGGAACCGGTTTGGAAATTATCAGTCTTTCGGCATTAAAGAGAATTGATAAACTTGCCAGCGAACCTCGGTATCGGGAACATGTGACAACTTATATTCACGACCACCCCGATCAATTTGAGCGTTCTTTCATATCTGCACCCGAGTATCTTCGTAACAACAACTGTCGCCTGACGGTGGATACAGAGGACGATCTCCGATTTCAAGACAGCCTGATGGCTAGTCTGAATACTCAGGAAGCTCACACTATAGAATTGCCAGAAATTCTAACACATCTCAAATCCCATCCCGAACTGCTTCATATCAATGCCCATGTCCTTCAGAAAGATTGGCGCATTTCCCCTGAATAATTTTTGCAATAGAACTAAAGTTTAAAGATTTTCAACCGTTATCAACAATTAAGGGGGCGAATGCCCTGTATTGATAACGGGGAACACAAAGAGGGCAGATGTTGAAATAATTAAAATTATAAATTCGGATTGATTCAAAAGCGGAACTGCCTAAGGCCGCTCAAACAAAAGAGGGCAGGGGCGTAGCAGATGTGATTTTCAGGAATAAAAGAACGTGAATAAATGTTTTCGGATTGATTCCGAGGCGGAACTGCCAGATGCCGCCAAAATTAAAGAAGGCAGGGGCGTAGCAGATGTAAAGAATTAAGAATGAAAACAAAAATACGATTTTGAAGTATATTTTTTCTAACTCTATGGTGGAGGATTAGGAGATGCCAGTAAGAATTTTTAATAATATTCCCTCGTTGAATGCCCAGAGAATTTTGGGTATCAACAATGATCGACTTTCTACGTCGATCGAACGAATTTCATCAGGAATAAGGATCAACCGCGGTGCCGACGATGCCGCTGGTCTCGCCATTTCTGAAGGTTTGCGTTCCGATATTCGTGCTTTGCGTCAGGCGTCTAGAAATGCAAACGATGGAATTTCCCTCATCAACGTAGCAGAAGGTGCTCTCAACGAACAAGGCAGTATCCTCATTCGTTTACGTGAGCTAGCCTCCCAGGCCTCGACCGGAACCGTTGGCTCGACTGAGCGAGCTACGATCCAATTGGAATTCAATCAGCTTCGTAACGAAGTTGACCGAATAGCGGTTACAACTGAATTCAACGGTCAGAAACTTGTGGATGGTTCACTTGCTTCGAGTGTTGCAACTTCCAGTCAAATTCTCGTTCAGGTGGGGATCGATAACGGCGCGGACAGCCGTATTAACCTCAATCAACAGATTGATCTTTCTTCCATAACCCAAACAGGTTTGAGCATTGATTCGATCTCCGTATCAACAGCCGCAGCGGCATTGACGGCATTGGATACTATCAACACCGCCATCACCACAGTCACACAAAACCGTGGAAAGGTGGGTGCTGTGCAAAACCGACTGACGCGATCCATCGCTAATCTTGGCGTAACGATCGAAAACCTTTCGGCCGCTGAATCTGCAATCAGAGATGCAGATATTGCGGAGGAAATTGCCTTGTTGACCCGAAACCAGATTCTGGTTCAATCTTCGACAGCAATGGTCGGGCAAGCTAATCTGATTCCGCAATCCATTCTCCAGCTCTTGGCCTAAAGCCAGGGGTTTGGGGTTGCCTCATCAAAGGTTTAGGTGAGGGGGTGCTGTTATGGTTAGCTTGATTACCAATATGTCTTCTCTGAACGCCCAGAGAAACTTTGAAGCCAATGCTGAAAAGGTTGCTAACTCGATAAGAGTTGTTGCGGGTGGTGAAAGGATTGGTAAAGTATCGGACGATGCGGCGGGACTTGCAATTTCGGAGTCTCTGCGGTCAGATATAAGAGGTCTTCGGCAGGCGGCAAGAAATGTTAGCGATGGGATTTCATTAGTTCATACCGTCGAGGCATCTCTTGGGATTAATTCTAATATATTGATTCGCCTGCGAGAACTCGCCACACAGTCCGTCAATGGCGCGATAGGTAGCAATGAAAGACAATCGATCCAGCTGGAATTTTCTCAACTTCGCACTGAATTGGATCGCGTAGCAGGTTCGGCACAGTTCAACGGCATCAAGTTGCTTGATGGAACTTTATCCAGTGCTTCGGCGGTTGACATCAATATTCAATTAGGTCTTGATGGCAGGTCGCAAAGCCGCATCGATTTAAATGCGGAACTGGATTTAAAAAGTTTAGACTCTTTTGGATTGGGATTGTCTACACTTACCGTTTCAAATGAGGCGGGTGCATTGTCGGCAATGACTGCAGTTGAAAATGCAATTGATACGGTCGTTAAGGTCAGAGGCAACGTAGGAGCGGTTCAAAACCGTTTGGAACTAACATTAAAGAACCTGGGCTCGACTACTGAAAATCTTGTGCAAGCCGATTCGACGATCCGAGATGCTGACATGGCAGAAGAAATTGCACTTTTAACCAGGAACCAAATTTTGACCGAGGCCGCCAGTGCTATGGTGAGCCAAAGTAATTTGATCCCACAAAATTTGATACAGATTTTAAAATAAAAAAGAAGGTTCTAAAGGCACTCTAATTCTCCTTATTATATAAACTCCTCAAATGATTATTTCCCCTTGGGAAAATGATATCACTACGCGCCTGCGTATTTTTTTTACCCTCCCTCCTAAAGTAAGCTCCACTTCCTCCGATATAGCTCATTGAGGACGATAGTAGCTAAAATCTTAAATAAAAAAATAAACAGGAGGGCTTGGAGTAACTGAAGTAAAAGCAGTAAAGGCGAGAAAATGGATTTTTCGCCTACGGGTTAAAGCTTGGAGGCTTGTTTTGGCATGGAGGTCAAAACAAATAACCCACAGACATCTCAAGGAAATTTCTAACCGTTCGGGTAAGTAGATCAAATCTAATCACCTTGATATTTTTAGAAATTTCCACACATCACGGAGGATAAAATGCCAGTAAGAATCTTCAATAACATCCCATCTCTGAACGCCCAAAGATTTTTGGGTATCAACAACGATCGTTTAGCTCAATCTGTAGAGCGAATTTCATCCGGTATTCGAATCAATAGAGGTGCCGACGATGCAGCAGGTCTCGCCATTTCAGAAGGATTGCGATCTGACATTCGTGCTCTAAAACAGGCTGTACGAAACGCCAACGACGGTATTTCTCTTATCAATACAACTGAGGGAGCACTCAACGAGCAAGCGGGTATTCTGATCCGTCTTCGCGAGCTGTCTTCTCAAGCAGCAACAGGAACCGTAGGCTCGACCGAGCGTCAGACAATACAATTAGAGTTCAACGCACTGCGAAATGAAATCGATCGTATCTCTACGACGACAGCATTCAATGGTCAAAAATTGGTCGATGGCTCTTTAGCATCAAGCGTTGCTTCTACAAGCCAAACCTTTATCCAGATTGGTTTGGACAGCGGTTCGGACAGTCGTATCAATCTCAACGAGCAGATCAATTTAGGATCCATCACTCAAACAGGACTGGGCATTGATACGTTGAGTGTCAGTACTGCCGCAGGCGCATTGACTGCTTTGGATACGATCAACACTGCGTTGACGACGGTTACGCAGGGTCGAGGTAAAGTGGGTGCGGTTCAGAATCGATTGGTTCGATCCATTGCTAACCTTGGCGTAACGGTAGAGAATCTATCTTCAGCAGAATCATCCATTCGAGATGCCGATATTGCTGAAGAAATCGCTTTGTTGACCCGAAATCAGATCCTGGTTCAAGCGTCAACATCGATGGTGGGACAAGCCAACTTGATTCCCCAGTCAGTATTACAGCTACTCGGTTAAGATAAAATATAAAATCTCCCGGGTGATCTCGCCCGGGAGGTTGAAGTTTCACCAATTTGTAGAACAAAAGCGTCCCCGTTTAAGCTGGGACGCTTTTTTCTTTTAAATTCATTTCCCCGTAATATCCCCGCCAATACTGGGTTTCCAGCCCCTTTGTTTCTGCTAAAAAATCTATTTTAAAAATAAGTGTAAAGGTAAAATTCCAAATTCCCGATAAATGGTTCATGTGGCGAGATGTCGTCACGAGATGTTTGCTACTCCAAGCAATTTACTCCAAGCATTTTGTTTATTTTTTAGAAGTAATCGGTACTCATTTGATTCAGCAAGGATGCTGGATCGGGCTAATAGAAATTCCATTTATCAAGGAGGATAAGGAAACATGCCCATAAGAATATTTAACAACATACCCTCGTTGAATGCCCAAAGAATTTTGGGAGTCAACAACGATCGATTATCTCAATCGGTCGAAAGAATTTCGTCTGGTATTCGTATCAATCGGGGTGCTGACGATGCGGCAGGTCTGGCTATTTCGGAATCATTGCGTTCCGACATCCGCGCCCTGAAGCAGGCGGTGAGAAATGCCAATGACGGTATTTCTTTGATCAATGTTACAGAAGGCGCGCTCAATGAACAGTCGGGTATTCTTATACGACTGCGAGAGCTGGCATCACAGGCCGCAACCGGTACGGTAGGTTCGACAGAGCGTGCAACGATCCAGTTGGAATTCGACGCACTCCGAAACGAAATCGATCGAATCGCGAATACCACAGAATTTAACGGTCAGAAATTGGTCGATGGTTCATTGTCCTCGTCGGTTGTTTCTTCGGGAGAAATTTTGATTCAGGTCGGAATCGATGCATCCAGCAATAGCCGGATCAGTCTCAATACAGAAATCAATCTCACATCCATCACCCAAACAGGCTTGGGCATTGATTCATTATCGGTCACTACAGCGGCGGGAGCTTTAACCGCTTTGGACACAATGAACAACGCTATTTCCCAGGTCACACAAGGCCGAGGTAAAGTGGGTGCTGTTCAAAACAGATTGGTGAGAACAATCGCCAACCTGTCTGTCACAGTAGAGAACTTATCCGCAGCTGAATCGGCAATCCGTGATGCGGATATCGCCGAAGAAGTAGCCTTATTAACGCGAAATCAAATCCTGGTGCAGGCAGCAACGGCCATGGTGGGGCAGGCAAATCTGATTCCACAATCCGTCTTGCAGCTTCTCCAGTAGTTACGTCTGAAAAGACTTTGGGTTAGCGTCTTTACGAGTTGGCTCGGACCGAAAACTGGCAGGGAAGCCAAAGTCTTTATGAAATAAATTCGGTATATAACTTTTCAGGGAGTACATAAGCAATGGCACTTAGAATTTTTACCAATCTTTCTTCGTTGAGCGCGCAGAAGTCGCTAGAGTACAATCGCTCCCAATTGGGGAAATCTATATCAAGAATTGCCTCAGGTGAAAGAATTACCTCTAGTGCTGACGATGGTGCAGGTTTGGCTATTACAGAAAGTCTGCGATCAGATGTCCGAACTTTGAAACAAGGCGTCAGAAACATTGGGGATGGATTGTCCCTTGTTAATACGGCAGAAGGTGCCTTGAATGAACAATCTTCGATAATCATTAGACTACGCGAACTGGCTTCGCAATCAGCAACTGGAACGATTGGCCAAACTGAAAGAGAAACTCTTAATCTTGAATTCACCGCACTTCGTTCTGAGTTGGATCGAATTGCAAATACAACCGAGTTCAATGGTCAAAAGTTAGTTGATGGAAGTCTGGCATCGGGCAGTCCCAGTGGTGAGCTGATCTTGCAGGTGGGATTGGATGCCGGGGATGCAAACCGGTTCAATTTAAATCAAGAACTGGATTTAACCGCTGTCACATCAGTTTCGCTGGGAATCAACGATGATTCAATTTCTACAGGCGGTTCCGCTTTGACAGCACTGGGGGCTCTTACTGCCGCACTCGATAGTGTAATAAAAATTCGAGGTAGAGTCGGAGCGGTGACCAACCGTTTGGGCAATGCTTTGAACAATGCAAATTCGGCTATTGAAAATTTGAATTCAGCTGTATCGACAATTCGCGATGCGGATTTGGCTGAAGAAGTGGCCCAATTGACTAAAAATCAAATTCTCGTGCAAGCGGCTTCATCCATGGTGGGTCAAGCTAATTTGATTCCGCAGTCGGTTTTGACCTTGCTACAGTAGTCATTAAATATAAATTGATGCGTTCATACGCATGAAAATAATCCGGAGAAAAGTACAATGTTAGCTATCTTTCCTAAAGCATTTTCGGTAGGTTTTTCATCAAGATCAGCAGTTTATTCTTCCAGTTCCTCGGACATTGAAGGCAAAATGGATGGCCAAAATGTGCCCTGGTTTGTAAAGGGTGAATCCCAGGCGATTACGATGATTCCAGATGGTTCAAAGTTAGACGATAAAAAACCATCCTGAGAAAAATCAGCAAGCGGTTCCAATTCGGCTCATACGTTGATTTTATAAAGCACGTTTGCCGGAAAAGAACCCGTCCACAAGCTGGAATGAAAAATTGACCAATCTACCGGGAATTTATATAAGCTGGAGGCTGAAAATTTTCCCCCTGCAGACTGACTCATTCAGTCGGTAGGATCTATCTTCTTAAGCGGGAGCCCCACAAGGGCTCCCATGCTTTACAAACTCTTTCTTTAAATTTCATACCCAAGCATCTCGCCCATGGCAACTTTGAAAGTTGGAATCATAGGATGTGGACGAATCGCCAGTATTTTAGAAGACGATCCGCTTCGAGGAAAACCCTGCACACATGCAGGCGGGTTTTCCGCTCTACGAAACGCAAAAATTGTGGCCGCCTGTGATATTGATGCTGAAAGATTGAAAAAATTTGGCAAGCGATGGGGTGTGTCAGCACTCTATGAAAATTATGAAGAATTGCTTGCCAGCGAATCTATCGATGTTGTCTGTGTCTCTGCGTGGACACGTCTTCATGCTCCCATTACCATTGCCTCAGCCAGAGCAGGTGTTAAGGGAATTCTTTGTGAAAAACCGATTGCTTTAAATTTAAAAGAAGCGAGAGGTATGATAAAAGAATGCGAAAAAAATAATGTCATCCTGACGATCAATCATGAGAGGCGTTGGGACCCCTTCTATCAACAAGCAAAAAAACTGATTCAGTCTGGAACAATTGGCGAACTTAAAACCATCATAGGCTCGGCTCTAAGTTGGAAACCGCCAAAGGCATCGTTGAGTCTTTATGGCGGTGGCCCGATGTTTCACGATGGCACTCACCTTACGGATTTGTTGACTTTCTTTTGTGGAAAGGTGGCTTGGGTTTCGGCCTGTGAAAAACGATCCCACGGTAAAAAATATATAGAAGAAACAGCGAGTGCCATGCTAGGTTTCAAAAACGGCGTGATCGGTTTTATTCAAGGGGGCGGGGAAAGAAACTATTTTAGTTTCGAATTGGATATTCAAGGCAGTGAAGGTCGGATTTTAATCGGTAATGGAGGGAGAGAACTTTTTGTTTCTCGTAAAAGCGGAAAATTCACAGGTTTCAGAGAGCTGACAAAAGTCCCTTTTCCTGAACCAAAAAAACAAGAGAGTCCGTTTATTGGTGGCGCGAAGGATGTGGTACAATGCATTCAGAAGGGGAAAGATAGCCTTTCCTCAGGTCGCGACGGTCTCGAAGCTTTGAAAATCATCGACGCAATCTATCGATCCGCACAACAAGGCGGTAAAAGATTGACGATTCTTCCTGAGCGCAATCCGAACGCGAGACTTGACAACGCAAAATAAGAATCCACGAGTGTCTCGTTTTCTATCAGATGTCGACTCAGAAATTTCCCCTCATAGCAGTTCTCATTGTTTTAATCCTCACAAGTCTTTTTGCGAAAGTTTTTCTGACTTCGCGATATGAAATTGAAAAAGCCGATCTGCTGTTCGAGCAAAGTCAATGGGATGAATCATTGATTCGTTACGACCACGCTTTACGCTGGCGTCTTCCATTTATTGATAGTCAGGAATATCCTGCGAAAAAGATGTGGGCCATTGCGGAAACTTTTGAGCGTGCGGGAGCATGGCAAAAAGCAATCGATGCCTATCGTTTGTTGCGCTCAGGATTTTACTCTACCCGTGGTTTGGGAATACCCGGTCCGGATTGGATAGATCAGTGCAATGAAAAGATAGCGATATTGATGATAAAGGGTCCGGGTGCCTTTCCAAGAGACAGCGAGATGTTTGCTGAGAAAAAGCAAATCGCGTTGGAACAGTTGACACGACCCAAACCACCTTATCTGGCCGGAACTCTGGCGGCTGAGCTGGGTTTCCTGGGATGGACTTCCTGCGTTTTAATTTTTATTTTTAAAGCAATTTCTCCCGAAGGAAAAATCGTAACGAAAAAAAAATACATTTATGTTATCGCGTTTTCATTGAGCTATATTTCCTGGCTGTGGGGATTGACGGCGGCATAAAACTTTCCTTTTAAGAATTCTGTAACAGTTTTCTTCCTGATATTTCTATTCATCCATGCGCTTATCGTGGCGCGATTCTTCCGATACAGGGTCCTGAAAAATTAATAAAAATTAATTGAAAAAAATATTTTTCCTGTTGTATCTTTAGTTCAAGCTACTTGATAAACTGCTCTGCAGTACCATTTTCTTCGCATTACATTTGTATCTTCTACAGCATTCAACCTCTTGGAACAAATGATAGAGATAGAGAATCTCAGTAAGGATTATGGTCCCCGGCGGGCGATTGATAATCTTTCCTTCCAGATAAATAAAGGTGAAGTCGTCGGATTTCTGGGCCCCAACGGCGCAGGCAAGTCCACGACCATGAACATCCTTGCCTGCATCATGCCACCCAGTTCAGGGACTGTCAGAATAGGTGGGCATGATGTTTTAGAGCAATCACTTGAAGCACGTAAAATCATTGGCTATTTGCCAGAGAACCCACCGTTGTATCCGGACATGGTTGTTGGCGAATATTTAAAGTTCACAGCTCTCCTGCGCCAAGTTCCCAGGCGCGAGGTTCGTGCCTCCGTCGAACATGTTTTGGAGGCGTGTTCTTTAAAGGATGTATCGGGGCGTATCATAGGTCGATTGTCAAAAGGCTATCAACAGCGCGTCGGTCTGGCACAGGCTATGATTCACAATCCCGACATTCTTATTCTGGACGAGCCCACTGTCGGACTCGACCCGATTCAAATCATTGAAATTCGGAAATTGATTCAGACACTCGCCGAGTCTCATACCATCATTTTGAGTTCACACATCCTGCCTGAAATCACACAGATTTGCCGACGAGTCATCATCTTGAACGAAGGAAAAATCGCCGCAGTTGATTCTCTGGAAGGGCTCACGACCACATTGCGTAAGGGTGAACGCCTGTTTTTGAAAGTGCGAAATGTGGAAGACGATATCGTAGATCAATTGCAAAATATACCCGGCATCCTCTCCGCTCAGGAAGAAGGGCCGGGAGAATACAGGGTAGATGCTGAATTGGATGCCAATCCGCAAGATGCCCTGGCAGAACTTTGCCTGAAGAGATCCTGGGGAATCGTTGAATTGAAGCGGACAGCACTATCGCTTGAAGATATTTTTCTCAAACTCACTTTGGAAGAAAAGGAACCGGGAGAATGAGAACAACATGGATCATTGCCAAAAGGGACATGGGTTCTTTTTTTGCGTCCCCTGTTTTTTATGTTATCGCGACTGTATTTCTGTTCTTGCATAGTTTTACATTTTTGAATCTGCTGGATTCATTCAGCGGGCAAAGTTTTCAAGCCGAACGTTTTTTGGGGCAGGGGATGAGTTTGAGTCTCAATGAAATGGTTGTGGAGCCCATACTATTCAATATGGCGGTCACACTTTTGCTCATGATCCCCGTCATCACCATGCGTAGTTTCTCCGAGGAGAAAAAAAACAAGACACTGCCTCTTCTGCTGTCATCTCCCGTTCATTTGAAAGAAATCCTGTTGGGAAAATTTCTCGCTTGTACCGGGGTCGTGGCGATGATGATGTTGTTGTCATCCTATTCAGCAGGATTTTTAATCTTATTGGGCGAGCCTGAAATAAATCCTCTGCTGACAGGTTTGTTGGGAGTTTTTTTGATGTCGGCTTGTTTTGTCTCCCTTGGTTTGCTCGCGTCATCGCTGACGGAAAATCAAATCATCGCCGCCGTTCTCAGTTTTGGTTTGGCACTGTTTTTGTGGATCCTTGGGTGGGGTGTGGAGAATACCAGCAGTGGTTGGGGCGAAGTGGTGGCTTATATTTCAATTTTATCTCACCTTGTTCCTATGGTCCGTGGAGTTTTTGATACCAGCGATCTGATGTACTTTGCAACATTCATCTTCTTTGTTTTATTTTTGACTTATCGAGTTTTAGAATCGCAAAGGTGGCGGTAAACGAATGAAATTTTCTTCCTTGATCTTTTGTGGCGTCGCAATTTTAATGGGCGTGATTTCTGGATTTGTTTATTTTGTCGCGCCAGAAAAAAATATATGGGTCTATGGTGCCGGTGGATTTTCTTTAATTTCTGCAATTTATTTTATTTTTGCTGAGAGAAGGGTGATCCTTACTGCTATCAAATCACGAACGGGAATTCATGGTGCGAATGCAGTAGTACTTTCTGCAATTGTTCTCGCGATTCTTGTATTTCTAAATCTGTTTGTTTACAGGCACAAATACCGATTTGATGTGACCGAAGGCGGAGTCTACACACTGGCTCCTCAAACAAAAAGGGTTGTCTCCACTCTGCCCAGAGAAGTCAGGGTGACTGCATTTTTTCAAGCCGACTCGCCCCAGGAAATTCCCTTTAGAATTCTAGCCGAGGGCTATGCGGAGTTGTCAGATAAAATTAAAATCAATTATGTAGACCCCGATAAAAATCCGGCGATCACAAAACAATACGGCATCACAACGTATGGAAGTGTGGCTCTGGAAAGTGGCAAGCAAGAAACAAAAGTTACAAATCCTACAGAAGAAAATCTCACCAATGCCATCATCAAAGTGATTCGCGACGAACAAAAGACATTCTACTTTTTAACCGGTCACGGCGAAAAAGGAATCAACGATACAGAGGTGCAGGGTTACTCGGCAATGAGTGAGAAACTCAAAAAAGAGGGATATATTTTAAAAGAACTATTGCTTCTTCAAACCGGTCAAATACCGGAAGATGCGGATTTGTTGATCGTGGCGGGGCCGGTAAAACCAATTCTCCCCGAGGAAAGAAAACTCATAGAATCTTATCTCAATACAGGAGGGGCCGGTTTTTTTCTGCTCGATCCTCAAGTTGAAACTGGTTTGGAAGACTTTCTGCAGAGCTGGGGTGTGGCGTTGGAAAATGATGTGGTGCTTGATCCTTACTCAAAGCTATATGGAGGAGACGCGGCAGCCCCGGTTGTCAATCAGTACGTATCTCATGAGATCACTCGCGATTTTGGGCTGGCAACCATTTTCCCGGTATTGCGTTCGGTTTCTTCTGTACCTGCGGAAGGATTTTTGTCGGAAGAAATTCTACTGACGGGTGATAACAGTTGGGCTGAATTCAACATTGACGCACGTCCTGTCCAATTCGATCCCGAACAGGATAAGAAAGGCCCCATACCCGTGGCGGTGGTTTCATCGAAGTCGCATTCTCATGATGAAGAATCTCCTGATTCTGCGAATAACGATAAACACGCCAAACATGGGAAAATTGTGGTTGTGGGCGATTCGGATTTTGCAGGAAATAATTATTTGAATTTTTCAGGCAACGGGGATTTCTTTCTGAACACCGCTTCCTACCTGGCTGAAGAAGAGAATTTGATTTCGATTCGTCCACGAGCCAGAAAAAATAGTCCTTTGCAATTGACCAGTGCGCAGGGCGGGGTCCTTTTCATCCTGTGCGTAATATTTTTCCCAGCGTGTGTCGCTTTGGCAGGGGTGGGTTCCTGGTGGAGGCGACGTCGTTTGTAATCAAAATGAAATTTAAGGAAACCTTTTATTTAGCCTGCCTTCTTGTTGGTATTGCCGCCTATTATTTTGGAATAGAAAAACCCGCCGAAAAAGAAAAAATTCTCCAACAGGAACTGAGTTCCAATGTGCTGTCTTTTAAAAAAGATGATGTCCAAAAGATAGAATTGAAGGGAAATGACAGTTCCATTTTGCTTGCTAAAGCAAAATCGGAAAACTGGAATTTGCTGGAACCCGTTCAAGCCAAGGGTGATCTGGATGCGATAAACCTTCTTCTTGCAAGGATGGAATCATTACAATTTACTCGGATTGTTGACGAGGCTCCTAAAGATCCCGAATTGTTTGGTTTGAAAAATCCTTTTTTAAAGACGACTTTATTTCTTTCTGATAATAATAAAAAAATAATTAATTTTGGTGACAATCCTCCAATAGGATCAGGTGTCTATCTTTCTACCAGTGATAGTGATCGTGTTCTATTGTCAAATGATTCCAGAGATGATTTTATAAAATCTGTTTATGAATTGCGCGATAAAACGGTCCTTTCTTTTAATGATAAAAAATTAAAAAAAATTAAAATAGAAGGCGAAGTAAAAACCATTCAGTTGGAAAAAGAGGGAGAAGGCTGGGAACTCATTCAGAAGGAGAAACACAAGGCCGATCTTTCTGCCGTTCAGCATCTGATTAATAATCTGAGGTTTCAAAAGATCAAACAATTTGTAGATGACCCCAATGAATTTACTGCTTCTGCAGGATGGCTTTCTCCTTACCTGACGGTAACGCTTGAGCAGGAAGATGTTGCCAATTCTCTGCTTTTAATTGTTGGCAATGAAAGCGCAGACCAAGGGCGGTATGCTAGGACAAATCTTTCGGATCAAATTTTTATTTTGAGTTCTGCGGACATCGCCGATCTGGCTTTGGATTCTGTCAACTTGCTTGATAAAACGCTGGTCACTGTTCCCAGTTCGGAGATTTCGCAAATTGAATTTCAGGATTCGGAGTCCACAATTCGCCTGCAACGCAGTTCAAATGAACAGAGCAGCTGGCAAATCATTTCGCCGATTGAATCCAGAGCGGATGTTTTAACGATGAACAGTTTGCTTGCGGATTTACGCGAGGCAAGAATTTCAAATTTTGCTCAAACAACAATAGAGGACCCAAAACTCTTTGGATTTGATCCGCCACAGCGGATTTTAAAAATCCGTTCCGGTCAAAAAGAATGGACACTGGAATTGGGGAATCAAAGTTTGGACAAGGAAATGTATTTTGCGCGTCGATCGGGGGAGTCGGCAGTGTTTAATATTTCGACGAGACTGGTGGAGAAGTTGTTTCGTTCTTTGCATGATTTGAGAGATCGAAAGTTGTTGAATTTTGAGACGGATGCCGTTCACCGGATTCGATGGGAATTCCCTCATCAGACACTGGAACTTGTTCAAACGGGTAAATTCTGGACACTCGAAAAGCCTGAGAGAATTGAAAAAATAAGGTCTTTTTTGGGGAATGAAGTCCTATGGACCTTGAAAACCATCGAGTATGACCAAAAGGTTGACAGCCCAGCCGCAAGTTCCTGGGTCGACACTCCGGCAGTGAAGCTGGAGATTTGGGATGAGAAGGCGACACTCATCGCTACTCTAAAAATGGGTGGACCCGAGGATGAGCAAGGGCGAGTCCTCGCTCAGGTCAATAACGACCCTCAAATATACCGTGTTTCAAAACGATTTCTGCAAGAACTTCCAAGCAGTCCCTCAAAGTTCAAGTAGGTTAATTTCTGAATCCGAGTAGGGATATCTCCTGCTTTGGTAGATGATTTCTTGTTGGCCGCTGGCACTCTCCTATTCATACATGATATTGGAAGCATAAATTATGCAATCCACAGTATCTTGTGCATTCGCTTTACTTTCGCTTATAATTTGGATTGAGCTTATTGGGTAAGATGTTGTTTTATTGCGAGATATTTTTAAAGCAGTATATTATGGTTTTTATGTCTTGACAGACACTATATGTAGTGGTAATTTTTTTCACAGCATACAAGATAAAGGTTGTGTAGGATTTCAATTTTCCAAATAAATTAGGAGGCGTTAGGGAATTTATTTCCTTAGTACAAATACATTTTGTGCGAACTCTCCAACTGGCGGGTTACTATAAAGAGGGTTTTCGTGGTAGGTAAGAAGGTGTGTCCCGGCGAGTAATTGTTATTATTTGACTGGATGCATTAGACTTAAAGTTCCCCTACTCAATCCCCACATGCACTGAGCGCCGGCCGAAACCCCGGAATGATCGGCTGAAGAATTCCTTCCAAGCGGCGTCCCGCGAAAACTCTTACACTGCTGAACGTATGTTCCTGCAGGGTAGTAGCCCGCTTCCTCTTTATTAAGACAAGCTCATTGTATGTACAGCTAACTCTTCCTTGCCTATAAGAACGGCATCATATATTCTGTGACTGACGGCTAACCTCATTTTTTACTGGAAAGTATTTTGGAAAAAACGCAAAGTAAAAAGTGTCTTGTGGAAGGTTCGTTTATTCCCGGATACGCTCATTCTGGTGATGCCGGGGCAGATTTGTGTTCGGCGGTATCCGTGACAATTCCTGCGCGTGGCAAAGCCCTCGTTTCTACTGGCATTCGTATCGCTCTTCCTTCAGGGACTGTGGGGTTGATCTGGCCGCGAAGTGGCCTGGCTGTGAGGGATGGCATTGACACGGGAGCCGGTGTTATCGATTCGGGTTATCGTGGCGAAGTGAAGGTTTTGTTGTTCAATCATTCTGATACCGATTTTGAAATCGGGCAGGGTGATCGTATTGCTCAACTTTTAGCAGTCAAGTGCGAACAGCTTCAGTTTGAAAGTGTTGCAACTCTTGAAGCGACCGAGCGCGGTGATGGCGGATTCGGCTCCACAGGCAAGCGTTGAATTAAGCTCGATTTAAGCAAAACTTTTCCCATTCAGGAGATCATTATGGGTTTATTTGGAGATATGATTAGTAAATTGAAAGGTAGCGGTCCGTCCGAACCAAAGTCGGGAGTAACGGCGACGCCTTCTGATGAAGTCATCGGCAAGGGCAAGTATAAGGTGGTTCGTGTGCAACCCACACCCAACCCCGAAGCTTTTCAATTTACGGTCACTAGCCCGGTGATCGAGGAAGGCCGAACGAAAACTTTCGATTCGGCAGACGACGCAGAGGGAAATCCATTTGCTGAAAAAATGTTTCAGATTTTTGGTGTGCAGACACTTTTCATGAAAGGTGATTTTGTGACGATCACAAAATCACCGACTGTTGGCTGGCCTGCGATCATGGAAAAAATCAATGCCGTTCTGGAAGGTCATCTGACATTTCAGGAATCTTACGATGAACATAAAGAAGCGAAGTCTGATCCTCTGTTGGAAGAATTTAAAAAAGAGGAATTTCATAACTACGAAGTCGCAGAGCAGAATCGAATCATCGAGGCCGTGCTGGATAAAGCCATTCGCCCCGCGCTTGCCAATGATGGCGGTGGGATACAGGTGATTGCTATTGAGGGAAACACCGTAAAAATTCATTATCAAGGTGCTTGCGGCAGTTGCCCCAGTTCCACTTCAGGGACCCTGCAATACATAGAAAATTTTCTGCGTGACAATGTCCATTCCGAATTGGTGGTTGAAGCGGGCTGATCCGCCTTCCTTATCATTCGCTTGCGTAAGCTACAGGGTCTTTCAATCCCGCATCCTTGAAGCCCTTGAGTCGCAAGATGCAACTATCGCACGCTCCACAGGCCAGTCCTGAATCTGTTGGCGCGTAACAGCTGTGCGTTAATCCGTAGTCTACCCCCAATTCAACGCCCTTCTGTATGATTTGAGATTTGCTCCAATGGATGAGTGGCGCGTGAATGCGAATGCGTTTGTTGCCAGCGAGACCCGCCTTGGTTGCCAGGTTTGCGAGATCCTCAAAAGCAGAAATGAATTCAGGCCGACAATCCGGGTAACCGCTGTAATCCACCGCGTTGACTCCGACAAAAATATCGTAAGCAGACAGAACCTCGGCATAGGCGAGGGCAAAAGAAAGAAAAATTGTATTTCTGGCAGGCACATAAGTGATAGGGATGCCTTCTGCCATTTCTTTTTCTTCTCTCCCTTTGGGAACGTCTATCGAATCGGTCAGAGCCGAACCGCCAAATTGCCTCAAATCGGCACAGATTACCTTGTGTTGAGTGGCACCAAGGAGGGATGCTGTTTGGCAAGCCCGCTCAAGTTCAATTTTGTGTCGTTGACCGTAATCAAAGCTCAGTGCATGGACTTCAAACCCTTCTTTTAGGGCAATGGCTACAACAGTGGAGGAATCGAGTCCCCCGCTAAATAAAACGACGGCTTTGGATGGCATAAGATAAATGGATAAAAACAGGAAAATAGTTAATTAATGTCAAATAAAAGGAATCAATCTTGACTTTACAAAGGCTTATTATATACTAGCAATTTTGTGATATTGCGACCCTTTCTATCCTCTGCCTCCATATTCCTGTTGAATGACAGGGATTGCAAGGTTTTCCTGCTATGGAAGAAGTTGTAGAAAGATGGTTTTTAACTTTGTTTAAGAGAGTTAAGCTCTGGGCTGATGGGCAAGGGAAGTGTCGGTTTCATCAGAGTCTGTGCGCTGACTTTAAAGAAAATTATAGTTTGATTTCAGAGATCCATTCAAAATATGTTTGAAAGTTTATCTTCCCGTCTTGACGGTATCTATAAAAAACTGCGCGGTCGCGGCGTTCTGAAAGAAGCGGATGTTGATGAAGGTTTGCGTGAAATTCGCGTCGCCCTTATAGAAGCAGACGTCAGTCTTTCCGTTATCAAAGATTTTCTTGCTCAGGTTCGCGAGAAAGCCATTGGTGTCGAAGTATTGAAAAGCCTGACTCCAGGCCATCAAATGGTCAAAGTCGTTTCAGACCATTTGGGAGGGCTTCTGGGTGAAGGATTTGAAGACATTCGATTCGCATCCGAAGGGCCGACCATTATTTTGATGGCAGGGCTTCAAGGTTCTGGTAAGACCACGACCGTTGGCAAGCTGGCCATGCGCTTGAAGAAGAAGGGGAAAAACTGTCTGCTGGTTCCTGCCGACGTCTATCGACCCGCGGCAATCGAACAGTTGAACGTCCTGGGTAAAGAGCTGGATGTGGACGTTTATCAGGCCGGGGAAGAGAACGATCCTGTAAAAATTTGTGTGTCGGCCATTGCCGAAGCGAAGCGAAAACTGAAGCATGTGGTGATTCTTGATACCGCTGGCCGCCGTCAGAACGATGAAGAATTGATGGCTGAGTTGAAAGCGATCAAGGCCAAGGTCAATCCGCATGAAGTGTTGTTTGTTGCCGACTCCATGATGGGTCAGCAGTCAGCCGAAGTCGCAAAAACATTCAACGACGCTGTTGGTATCGACGGTGTGGTGTTGACCAAGCTGGATGGTGACACGCGTGGTGGAGCAGCACTGTCTGTCAAGTCTGTTACCGGCAAGCCGATTCGTTTCATTGGTTTGGGTGAGAAACTGGATGCGCTTGAGCCCTTTCATCCCGATCGTATCGTCTCCAAAATATTGGGGATGGGTGACGTTATGTCACTGGTCGAAAAAGCCTCAAGTATCTACGAGGAAGAAGAACGAGAAAAGCTGGAAAGTAAAATCAAGAAGAATGCCTTTACGCTTGATGATTTTAAAGATCAGCTCAAACAGGTTCAGAAGATGGGTTCGATGCAACAGATTTTATCGATGATCCCGGGAGCCGGGAAATTAAAAAACGTGAATCTTGATGAAGGCGCATTCACACGAATAGAAGCCATCATCAATTCCATGACCCCGCAGGAGCGAGCCAAGCAGAATATCATCAATTCCAGTAGGAAACGGCGCATCGCCCAGGGCAGTGGGACACGAGTGAACGATGTGAATAAGCTCTTGAAGCAATTTGCTCAAATGCAGAAGATGATGAAAAAATTCTCTTCAGGCAAATCGCGCGGGTTCGACCTGGGAATGTTGGGCGGTGGGCGTGGCGGCGGTTTTTCTCCGTTCAAATAACAGATTTTGTAGTCCATAGATTGGAACGTTTGCTCAGGATCATCTAAACGCTCTGTGGCAAAGAGTAGGGATGAACTGAGGAATTTTCATGGATTTCAGTGCATTCAGTAAATATAGATAGCAAACGACCTTCGGGTCGGGTATATACATATCTAAAATTTTAAAAAAAGGGGAATATGTGATTCCTCAATTGTTTACATTAAATGAAGGAGGAAACCCATTGGCAGTCGTGATCAGGTTGACCCGTCGAGGGAGCAAGAAAAAACCATTTTATAGAATAGTTGCGGCAGATCAAAGGAAGCCACGCGACGGTAAGTTTTTGGAAGTACTTGGCACGTACGATCCATTGAGAGGCGATGGCATCATTAATATCGACTTGGAAAAAGCCCAATCTTGGATTAAAAATGGAGCTCAACCCAGTGATACGGTCGCAAATCTCATCAAACGAGCGAGTGCGGCACCTCAGGAAGTCAGCAATTAAGTATTGTATTGCTTGCGACGACGTAGTTGCCAAAACTAAGGATTTGACAAGTGGATGACTGGATTGCTGTCGGGAAAGTGGCCAAATCGCATGGCTTAAAAGGCGAGATGAAACTTCGACCCACAGTGCCCGACCCTGAAATAATCCGGAATCTTTCGCGAGTTCGACTGGGAACTGAAGGCAAAGAGCCTGGCGAGCGAATCTATGAATCGTTTGGCATTCGCGGTCATTTTTCGAAGCTGATACTCAAATTGCCGGGAGTGGATTCCGTCGAATCAGCAAAAGCTCTAACTGGCCAAATCGTTTTTTCTGCTAGAAAAGATTTCCCTGAATTACCCAAGGGAGAATACTATTGGTTTGAGATCATTGGGCTGAAAGTATTCGATGAAGAAGGTCAATGTTTCGGAGAAGTTGACGAAATATTAAATGCGGGTGGTTCCGAAATTTACGTCGTGCGCGACGAAAATCGAGAGATCATGCTTCCTGCAGTTAAGGATATTATAAAAATTGTAGATCCTGAGCAGGGCAAACTCGTTTTTCACAGGATCGAGGGGTTGATTGAAGACTCTGCAATTTGACATAGTCAGTATTTTCCCAGAGATGTTCGCGTCGCCTTTCAACGAAAGTATTCTCAAACGCGCACAGGAAAAGGGTTTGCTTAAGGTGGTCTTGCATGATTTGCGAGATTTCACTTTAGACAAACACAAAAATGTAGACGACGCGCCTTTCGGTGGCGGTGTTGGAATGGTGATGAAAGTTGAGCCGATTGTTCGAGCCATTGAGGCGATAAAAGAACAGCGGCCTCATGCACGGACTCTTTTGATGACGCCGGGTTCACGTCCTTTCAATCAAGGCAAAGCCGAAGAATTAGCCGGTGGTGACGATTATATTTTGATTTGCGGTCGTTACGAAGGTATTGACGAACGTTTGCGGCAGTACATTGACGAAGAAATTTCCATTGGCGATTTCATTCTCTCTGGAGGAGAACTGGCGGCGATGGCCGTTGTCGATGCAGTGACCCGGTTGAGGCCGGGAGTCTTGGGCGATGAAAATTCTATTGTGGAAGAGTCTTTCTCATCAGGATTGTTAGAGTACCCGCAATACACGCGTCCCAGAGACTTTAGGGGACATCAGGCTCCTGAAATTTTAGTTTCAGGTGATCCCAAGAAAATAAAAAACTGGCAACGAGAGCAGGCTTTGTTAAGGACTGCTAAATTAAGACCCGATTTATTGAAAGATACAGATTTGACCGAAAGAGAGCGGCAATTGTTGGAGAACGCAGACATTGCCTGAAAAGGGAAGTGCAAAAATTCATTTGGCTCTGGTGCATTTTCCTGTTTACAACAAAACCGGAGAAGTCGTTGCCTCTTCTGTTACCACACTGGATGTTCACGATATATCTAGGATTTGCAGGACTTTTGCGGTAGAAAATTTCTATGTTTCTACACCGTTGCAAACGCAGAAAGAACTGGTTGCCAGAATCATAGGGCACTGGGTGGAAGGGTATGGAGCTGAGTACAATCCTACCCGTAAGGAAGCACTGCTTTCTTGCAAGGTCATTGACACGGTGGATGAAGCGGCAAAAGACATTGAAGCACGTTATGGAGTGGCACCAAAGTTAGTAGTGACCGACGCTAAAGTTTTCCCCCAAAGCGTAGGATATAAGGAGATGAGACGCAAGTTTGAAGACGGGGGGCACTTCCTCCTGCTCTTTGGAACTGGATGGGGATTAGAAAAAAACTTGGCGAATAGTGCCGATTATGTACTGAATCCAATCGATGGTTTGGATGGATTCAATCACTTACCGGTTCGGGCCGCCATCGCTATTATCTTGGACCGACTGTTATCAAAAACGGAATTACAATAAAGTAAATATAGCTCAATTGTGAAGGAGAAAAACGAATGAATTTGATTGACCAGATTGAATCAGAAGAAATGAAGAAGGAGATTCCCGACCTCCACGTCGGGGATACCGTCAAAGTGCACATGCGCATTGTCGAAGGTGAGAAGGAGCGAATCCAGATCATTGAAGGCATCATTATACGCATCAGTGGGGGTGGAATTCGTGAAACGATCACCGTTCGAAAAATTTCTTTCGGAATTGGTGTTGAGAGAATTTTTCCTCTCTACTCACCTCGCGTAGAACAAATTGATGTTGTGAAGCGTGCAAAAGTGCGTCAGGCACGTCTGTACTTCTTGCGTGAACTTCGTGGTAAAGCGGCTCGGTTGAAAGAATTGAAGCCACCAAAAACTGAGGCAGCTAAGAGGAAGAGAACGCGCGGGCGCAAGAAATCAACAACCGCATAAAAAAGATCACACTCTTTGGTTAAAAATTAAACCCCCGGTGCCTTATTGGCAACGGGGGTTTTTAATTTCAAAGCCTTCTGGTTGAACTTAAAATGATCAGGTTTGTGTTTGCAATGATCCCTGGCAAATCGAAAGCTGTCGCGAATTTTTGTCATCATGATTTGAACCCAGGATCAGGGGGGACAGGCGAGGCCTGTTAGCAATCAGGGAGTGTCGCATCACTTTGTACAGAATCATTCGTTACAGCCTTCAATTTGCAGGGAATGGCCCAGTCCCGGGTGGGTGCCGGTTTTTCTCCACTCCGGGACCAAGTGTTCTTTCGTTTGCTCGTTTGTAAATACGGTTATTAAAAATATCAATTGCTCTAAGGTGGAAGTGCGTTTTCTTCTCGTACTTGATCTTCAGCGTTTTGTCTTTTATCTTGATAAATTGGCTCAACCGCTATTTTTTGCGAACGCTCGTTTGTTTCCTCGTTGTCGGCACGTGCCGATCCCGCACAAGCTAAAAATCCTGCGATTGCGAGCGTTGAAAACTTGAGAATCCGTATTCATTTTTTTGTGCGTGAGCATCTCACTGAAATTGTGACACTGATTTCAGGAGCTTCTGTCAGCAAGTTAAGCAATTTGTATTCCATGAAATATCCTAAGAGACATATAAAATTTTACTTTAGTTAAAGACCTTGAAAAATTGATAGTTAGGAATGAAAGTATTTTTTGTTGGGAAATATCAATTATTTTATTTGAGCCGAAAGTAATATTTTTGTGCACAGTGGGTCTGATATTTTCCACAGCAATGTAGCCCGGTTCGTTTCGATGAAAGAATCGGACGTTATAATGGCCGATCACTTTCCATGATATTTTGGTCGGTGAAAAGCTACTTGAAAAATTAAGAAGTTGCTGATTTCTCCAAGAGTTTTAAAAGTAAAAGAGATCAAGGCGATGCAATCCATGTTGGAATTTGAAATTCAGGCGGGAAAAGAAGGCTATCAAACAATCGCCGGTGTGGACGAGGCGGGTAGGGGTCCTTTGGCAGGTCCTGTGACAGCGGCGGCTGTCATTCTTCCTGATGATGTTGATTTGGAAGGGGTGAATGATTCAAAGAAACTTACGATTGCGCAAAGGGAAAAATTCTTTGTGTTGATTCAGGAAAAAGCCATTGCCTTTGGTATCGGGTCGGTGGGCGTGGATGAAATCGATTCCATCAATATATTGCAAGCGACTCGGCTGGCCATGAAAATGGCTGTGAATAGACTATCAAAATCACCCGATTTATTATTGATCGATGGAAATCAGGGCATCGAATTTGAGTCTGCGCAATGGAAATTGGTGAAGGGCGACACGCGCAGTTTGTCCATTGCTTCGGCCTCGATTTTGGCGAAAGTGACGCGCGACAGGATAATGGAAGACTACCATCGCCAATACCCGCAATACGGATTTGATCGACACAAAGGTTATGGTACGGAGTTGCATCGACAGCAAATAGAGCGATGGGGTCCTTGTGCGATCCATCGCAAAACATTCAAAGGGGTTAAGGAATTTTTGTGATTTCTCTGAAAGGGAAGAAATGGAGATTGGAAGAACCCGATGCGGTGGCCTTAAAAGGTCTGGCCGAAGCACCTGAAATTTTTAATCAGGTTCGCTTATCGTTAAAAACCAAGGGTGTGGCTCTGGGCAGTGGTGAAAAAGAAGGTGAGACTCAAAAGCTTGCAGAGTTGATGAGTCGGCTTTTAGTCAATCGGGGAATCGTGTCTAAAGAAGATGCGTGTTATTTCTTGCAGGCTCAGTTGGCAGACCTGCACGATCCATTTTTAATGACAGGAATGAAGTCGGCCGCTGAGCGTGTTTTACGGGCGATTGACGGGGATGAAGCGATCACGGTTTTTTGTGATTATGATGTGGATGGCGTGACATCGGCGGCATTTCTGGTTCATTTTTTCCGCGATTTGGGCATCGAGGTCAACTATTATCTGCCGGAAAGAAAAGCGGAAGGTTATGGACTGAACGTGAACGCGGTTCAAAAGATCAAAGACGGCGGTTGTTCTTTGATCATTACCGCAGATTGCGGCATCACCGCTGTTGCGGAAGCGCGTTTGGTCAAAGAGTTGGGGATGGATTTGATCATCACCGATCACCACCAGGTTTCCAGCGAAGGTCTGCCTGAGGCGATTGCGGTTTTGAATCCGCATCGCGAGGATTGCAACTATCCTTATGCATTCCTTGCTGGTGTGGGGCTGGCCTTCAAACTGGCCACTGCGGTGCGTTCTCTTTTGTACCAAGCCGGACGACCGAAAGATAGTCTCCCCAACTTGAAACGTCATTTGGATTTGATTGCATTGGGTACGATCGCAGATGTGGCCCCGTTGACAGGTGAAAATCACATTCTGGTGCGATCGGGTTTGGAAGTAGCGCATAAGACTGAAAAGCCGGGACTTTCCGCTTTGAAAGAAGTGAGTGGCGTGACGGGGAAAATCGATCCCGTTGCCGTGGGCTTTGGACTGGGACCGCGCTTGAACGCCGCGGGTCGAATGGGAAAGGCCGACACAGGGTTTCACCTCCTCACCACAAAAGACAGTGCTGAGGCCAGTGAATTGGCACGACAATTGGACAGCGCAAACGATGAACGTCGCGAGTTACAGAAATCTGATGTAGAAGAAGCAGAATATCTTTTGAGTCGTTGTGAAGATTCATCGAAAGACTCCGTCATTGTACTGGCTTCAGAAAATTTCCATAGTGGCGTCATCGGCATTGTTGCGGGAAGAATTGCTGAAAAATATTTTCGCCCCACGGTTTTGATTGCCCTGGAGGGGGAAACGGGCAAGGCCTCCGCACGAAGCATTCCCGCTTTCAATTTGCACAAAGCTTTCACCGAATGCGCTGAATGGATGATTCAGTTTGGCGGGCATGCCTATGCCGCCGGTATGTCAATCGAACGTGATAAGGTCGAAGGATTTAGAGCGGCCATGAACGCTGTAGGGCATCGCATATTGAGTGCCGATGATTTGATACCCCAATTGAGAATCGATGCGGTTTTGCGACTGGAAGATGTGACGATGAATACCTGCAAGGCACTGGAGCTTTTAGAACCTTGCGGTGCAAGCAATCCGGTTCCGGTATTTCTGGCTGAAAACGTTCGGGTGCAGGGGATTCGTAAAATGGGGGAAGAGGGACAGCATGTAAGGTTTCAGGCCGTGCAGAATGGCAAGGGGATTTCTTCCATCGGTTTCAACCTCTCCGAAGAAATGGATCGTTTGGAAGTGGGGCAGATAGTGGACATCGTCTATCAAATCAAAGTGAATGACTGGGGTGGAACTCGAAAAGCTGAAATAAAAATCGAAGACATTCGACCCCGTGTTCATGGCTCAACAAAATGAAAAGACACTTGAAAGTATTTTAGAGGAATGGGAATCCTCCTTGACAGAAAAAAAGGTCTGAGTTATAAGGAGTTATCATGCTAACAAAGGGGAATATCCTTGCTCCAGTCGTTGGGGTCCTCTTGTGGTGTGAGGTTTGGAGCTTTGTGGAAAGGAGTTCCTTCCCCAATTAAATTATTTCAAAGCTCCGGCAGGGTTTTGCTCTGTCGGTTTTTTTTTGCCTTCTAATATTTTGATAAAAGTATAACTGAGGTTGTTAAAAATTATGTTATTGGCCATTGATGTAGGGAACACGCACAATGTGATTGGGTTATTTTCTGGTGCAAAATTAATCACTCATTGGCGTATCCGTACCGAAAAAAATCGGACAGCGGACGAGTATTGGGTATTGATCAAAGAATTTATCTTGCTGAATGGGGTTGAAGCAGAGACCATTGACAGTATCGTCGTTGCTTGTGTGACACCCCCGTTGGTTCCCATCATAGAAGAGATGGGGAAGAAATACTTTTCATGCAAACCCTTGATTGTGGGCCCTGGAACAAAGACAGGAATATCCATTCTTTATAAAAATCCTTCAGAAGTCGGGGCAGATCGTATTGTCAATGCCGTCGCAGGTTACGAAAAATATGGAGGACCGCTGATCATTGTCGATTTTGGAACCGCAACAACGTTCGATGCTGTTTCAGCCAAAGGTGAGTATCTGGGAGGGGCTATCTGTCCCGGAGTGCAAGTTTCGCTCGATGCCTTGTTTGAAAAAACCGCAAAATTGCCACGTGTTGATCTTTCTCGGCCCAAAAATGTGATCGGTAAATCCACCGTGGAGAGTATTCAATCCGGTACGATCTTCGGGTACTCGGGCATGGTGGATGTCATGGTTGCCAAAATGAAAGCAGAAATGGGAGTGCCTGCGAAAGTGATAGCGACGGGAGGAATCTCTGGATGGATGGCAGAACAGAGTGAATCTATTGAATTAACGGACCCTTTTCTAACTTTGGAAGGATTGCGCCTGATCTACGATAAAAATAAAATTCCCGAATAGTATGCACTCAAGGGAAGAGGGGGGGAACGCCGATCTCCCGCAAAAGGAGGGAAGAAACATTCGGAGAGACTTTGATCTCAAAATGAAGTTTTCGGGGAAACCGGCGTTGTAGATCTTTACTTATCTGAATTTAGCAGTTTTCTCACCAAGGGCACGCCCGCCCTTTTTAATGAAGAGCCGAACCATTTCGTGCCCTACATCTATATCAGAAATTTTATAACCTTTGGATTTGGCCCAGATTTTAAAAGCCTCGGTCAAGTTTCTTCGTTGATCCAAAATAATTTCCAGAACACCGTTATTTTTGATTCGGGTAAAAGCCTTGGAGGCCAGTTCAAAGCCAGTGAAATAAGACTGGCCGCGTATGTCTAAAGTCTCAAAGTTTGTCATTTAACGCCTCCTGTTCCTGTCAATATTCATGTTTCTGTAGCTTCAAATAAAAAGAGTATATTCCAGCAATAATTAAATTATCGTTAATGAACGATTAAATAATTTTAATATTGCTTTGCGAAAGTGAATTCCTGTTTCAGATCGCTTTGTATCATGGAGAATCAGCTCGCAAATTCATTTGAGAAGCTTTGACAATGGCTATAGAATGTTTCCTGTAATCGTTTGATAGCAAATGTTTTGTAATGGTCTTAAAAGGAGTTTTTTATGGGAATTATCAGAGGTGGCGAAGCCGAATATGAATCGTCCGAGCCTTCTGTTGAAGAAAAGAGAGAACAATTAGAAAAACTGATTCAAGCGGAATTGGACAAAGACCCGGTTTCACTTTCTTTGACTGGAAAATATTATGCCGACGAAGCGGCAGAAATCATTGCGGGTTTGGACTTGCTTTGTGATGTAAAAGTTCTGAATTTGAAAGACAACCAAATCAGCGATCAGGGTTTCAAATTTTTAATGGAGTCCTCGGTCCTGAAAAATCTTCGTGAATTGAATCTTGACATCAATTATATTTCAGATGAAGGAATCACAGCAGTCGCAGATTCTGATTCAATTCTAGTAACGGAGCTCCAAAAGCTATCAATCTCTGAAAATAATTTGACCGATACGGGGGGCAGGGCATTGGTCCTGTCAAAACATTTCTCAAAACTGGAAGAGTTGGACTTGGGATGGAATGAGATCGGTAATGATACAGCCGTCGCTTTGGGAGAAACAACAACCCTGCCATCTTTAAAAAAACTGGAACTGGAACGCGGTTACATCAATTCGGAAGGTATCAAAGCATTTTTGCAGGGTGAAGTCGCAGAACACTTGGAAGCGTTGAATTTAACCTCGAATCAACTGGATGATCCGGCTGTCGAGTTATTAGCCACTTCCTCCAAATTTTCGAAATTGAAGAGTTTGCGTCTATCTCAAAATCTGATTGGTGATGCCGGTTTGAAGGCGTTGGGAAATTCCACTACGTTGAGCAGTTTGGAACATCTCTTTTTGGGCAGAAATAATTTTGGCAAAGAGGGTGCGCAAGCGGTGCACGACACTAAAACCCTGGTCAATTTAAAAACGTTATTTCTGCAAGAAGGTGTGGAAATCACACCAGGAATAGTAAATTATTCAAGACCCGAATTGCTACGCCCGGATGATCCTGAACTATCGAAAGAACACGGGGGTGACTTAAAAAAACTATAGTGGCAATACCGTTTTGAAATAAGCAGATCCGATTTGCGCTGAATTTGTGACAGATTTTTACAACAACGAGCAGGTCTCTTGAAAGTGGTTTTTACCGGGAATGTGGGCTACGATTTCAATTGAATTTGAAAATTACGGGGGATTGGAATGAAACGGGAAAGTTTATATGCCGAAAAAGTTTTAACGCATACGCCAGTACAAAATATAAACATGCTGTTTTGGGCGACTATTATGTTTTTAATTTTCGGTTATTTTTCCCAAGTACAGGCGGCTCCCCACTTTGCGACTTTGGATAAAGTGAACGGCGAAGTTGTTGTGTTGAAAAGCGACGGTTCTCCTATTGCGAATGGTAAAGACGGCATGCCAGTAAGACCCGGACAAATTGTCAAAACCTCTGGGCCGAATGCAGTGACGGATGTTGTTTTGTTTGATGGGAGCCGAATACGATTGTTGCCAAGTTCAGAAGCCAGATTTTCTGTGAAAAAGAAAGAAGAGAAACATAATATTCAGATTGATTTGATTGCTGGAAAAATTTTCAATGCTGTTCAAAAAAATAAAAAAAGCGGACATTACGTAGTTAAAACCCCCTCGTCTGTCGCTGGATTTAAGGGCAAAGTATTTTCAGCAGAACTCAATAAAGAACAATCTGTCTTTATGGTTCAGGATGGGAAGCTCAAAGTTATCAATCCCCACGAAAAAAATAGACAAGCTGTCTATGTGACGAGTATGAATAAAACCACGACACAGGCAGTACAGGCACCCTCAGAGTCGACTCCATTATCTGCTGAAGAGATTGCCATGTTTGACATTCTCAAAGACATTGAAGTCGACATCAAAATAGATATACAGGGTGATACAGAAAGTGTTATTCGCGAAGATACTTCAGTTCCCGGCGCATTGGAGTGAAGTGTGGACGGTAGGGAGTTGATTCTTTAAAATACTTTGAGTGTCTGTAACTTGGAAAGTTTTGGAGACTCTCTGAGAGCAGCTTTAACGCTTGGATCTTTTACCCGATTTCCCCCCAGATGAAGATAAGTCAGGTTAGAAAAAGCATCGGAATTGGCAATTGCCAAAGCACCTTCTTCGCCCACGCGATTGTCCACCATATTTAGAGATTCGACTTGAGTGAGCCAGGGCGATTGCGCTAAAGCTTTTGCACCTTCTGCGGTGATGCCGTTGCATTCAAGATTCAAAGTTTTGACTTCAGAAAACAACTCAGAGTTGGCAACTATCTTTGCGCCCTCATCCCCAAGGTTGTTTGATCCCAGATGAAGGTAGATTATTTTCGATAGTACTTTTGATTGACTCAATATGCGAACCCCTTCCGGACCGAGATCGTTGTGCGTGATGATCAAGGTCGTCACGCCACTGAGGTGTTCAAAAGAAGCAATGAGTTCGGCAACTTTGATACCGTGATCTTCTTCAAGCTTACCGGTTTTAACGAAAGTATAGCCATCCTGAACTTTTAGGATGGTTTTGTCTTTGATGTTTTCGTAAACGATTTTCTCCCACGGTGACATGACCAGACCTTTGCCACCATAATTGCCACCATCGTTTACAAGTTCCTCCCAATTTTTAACTTTTTCTTTCATAGTGACACAGGTTTAGCGTTTGAGACGTTGGGTATTTGCACAACCGATTTCGTTACCGAGTTCGCAAGCCATCGTATAATATTTGATCGCAGCTTTTTGGCGTCCTTCTCTGTATTTTAAGGAACCTATATTTGCGCAAGCACTGTCGTGTTTTGCCTCGCAAGCTTTTGCGAAGAGTTTGAATGCATCTTTCCAGTCCTGGCTGTTTTGCAAGCCTCTTTGTTGAGTCAAAATACCGCCAATATTGCATCCATCCATATCATTCAGTTCACAGGCCTTAACGTAATAAATAAGCGCAGATTTGTTGTCTAACTCGACAGTTCTAAGACGCTGGCCCATTAGAAAACACGAGCGAGAATCACCTTCTGCACATCTTGTTTCAAGTGATCTTACGATATCATCATCATCAGCCCATACATTATTACCGGAAACAAATAAAAAAATGATTGTTACGAAAAGTGCAGTCGAAATTTTTTTCACAATGTTTTCCTTCCCATTATCAATTAGGAAAAACAAAAAGCCGAAAGTTTCATTTTTTTTCAACTTAGGCTATTATCACGCGGTTAGAATACCATGAAACATTTTAAAACCAATCTCAATTAATGAACATAATACTAATAGGCTATCGCGGTACTGGAAAATCTTCCATTGCACGTTTATTGGCGCGGAGGATCCAGCGCAATTCGATCAGTTCGGATCAGGTGATCGTAGACCAGGTGGGCAAAAGTATCCCAGAAATTGTGCAAGAAGTAGGTTGGTCGGGCTTTAGAAAAATAGAGTCAGATGTTATAAAAAGTATATCTGATTCTACTCAGGATGGGGTCATTGATTGTGGCGGTGGAGTTCCACTGAATGATGAAAATATGATCGAGCTGAAGAAAAGCGGAAAATGCGTTTTATTGACTGCGGACATTGAGGCTATCATCAAAAGAATTCGTCAGGATCCCAATCGGCCCAGACTTTTGGAAGGCATGACCTTTGAAGAAGAACAAAAAAGAATTTTAGAGGAAAGGGAACCGAAGTACAAACAAGCGGCCGATTATATTTGTGACACCACTAAGGCCCCTCCTCATGTTACTGTAAGAAAAATTGTAGAGTATTTTAAACGCCATTCCTGGATTTAAAGATGCCAAGCTCTTTATTTGAAAGTCTTCTTGAAAATAGTATGACCCTGATTCTTCCCGAGTACAGCGACGACACAGCCATGGTCGTCAGCGAAGAGGCTATGTATGCCGAATCGGGCGATAGTGGACCACAGTATAAAATGCAGTTGAATGACAAGGAAGTCATCATCGAAGAGTTAGAAGATATGGTGTGCTTCGGAAAAATTCGTTCGGTGGTGGAATTGCAAATGGATAACAACGACTTTGGTGATGCAGGGGTCGAATTCCTGTCGCAAGCTGAAGCCATATCTCAATTGACTCTTTTGTCTTTTAAAGGCAACAAACTGACAGCCGTCTCGGCCCATCATCTCGCAAATTCAAAAACCTTAGTGAATTTGAAAAAGCTGTATCTGCAAAATAATTCCATCAATGCAGAAGGCGTTCGTTCTTTGGCAAATTCGACAACGTTGTCAAAACTTCAACTCTTGTACTTGAAGGAAAACCCTCTCGGCCCCGAAGGGGCTCGCGCACTTGCGGATTCTACTTGCTGGAAGGATATGCGCGCACTGTATCTGCAAGGCACACGCATTGGTTTGGAGGGACTGAAGTTTTTGTGTCAGTCTGAGATGATGAGGACGGTAACGACCTGGTCTCTGGATAACAACCGGCTCGGCGATTCTGCTTGTGAGATTTTGGCGCAAAGCGAGGTTTTAGAGAATGTGGTTTCGATTGATTTGTATGGCAACGGCATTTCAGAAAACGCGGCAGAAATCATTAAAGCGTCCCCGTATCTGAAAAAGCTGCGGGCTTTGCATATCGACTGAACCCATTGACGTCCTAAAATCATGCCAGACGATGCCCGCTTCATTTCGATCCCATCCCACAAAAAGTTAACGAGTCATTTTCACGCTAAAGATCCCATCATGGCTCAGGCGATTGAAGGGATCGGTCTTTTCAAACTTCAGCGAAATAAAAATTATTTCCAGACCTTGTGCAAGGCCATCATATCTCAACAAATATCCACGAAAGCCGCAGAGACGATCCATGGGAGGTTTTGCGCCTTGTTTCCTGGGCGAAAACCAAATTCTACGGCACTGCAAAAGCTTTCCGAAGAAGAAATGAGAAGTGTCGGACTTTCCCGGCAGAAGATCGTTTACCTTAAAGATCTCAGCTTGCATTTTGAAAACAAAACAATTCGTCCGCACCGCTTGTTTCATCAAAGCAATGATGAGATCATCCAATGTTTGATTGCGGTTAAGGGGATCGGTCGTTGGACCGCAGAAATGTTTCTGATTTTTTCTTTGAACCGTTTGGATGTGCTTCCTGTCGACGACCTGGGTTTGCAAAAAGGAATCATGAAATTGTATTCATTGCCCGAACTTCCAACACGAAAAGAAATCCAGAAATTTGGCGAACGATGGGAACCCTTTCAGACAGTAGCGGTATGGTATTGCTGGAGAAGTCTGGATGCCAATATCATCTCCTATTAATCAGTGGATTTTCCTGTCATACACAGCCGATAGCAAGTTAGACCATACTTATAAGGCAGGCTCGAAACTATTCAATAAGTGACTCTCGGAGATATTATGGACTTTTTAGATAAAGAAATTGAAAATTACGCATTTGCACACACCCGATACGAAGGTGACCTGCTCAAACGTTTGGAGGAGGAAACCTACCAGAGTCTGGAAATCCCGCACATGTGCACCGGGCGAATTGAAGGACAACTTCTACGATTGCTGGCGAAGTTGATAGGAGCCCGGCGCATCTTTGAAGTCGGTACATTTGGGGGATACGCGACTCTGTCGATGGCTTCCGCATTGCCCGAAGGTGGGGAGCTGTTCACCTGCGATCTGGACCCGGTTGCGATCGGTTTTGCAAAACGGTTTTTTGCAGAAAGTGAGCATGGCAAAAAAATAACTGTATTGGAAGGACCTGCTCTTGAAACGTTGAACACACTGGAGGGTTCGTTCGACATGGCCTTCATAGATGCGGATAAGATCAATTACAAAAATTATTACGAAAAAGCTTTGGAATTGATTCGTCAAGGAGGATTGATTGTAGTGGACAATGTTTTGTGGAGTGGCCGGGTGCTCAATCCTAAAGACGAATCCGATCATGCCATTAATGATTTCAATCAAGCGGTGAAAAACGACGCACGAGTGGAACAGGTCCTTCTCACTGTTCGTGATGGAATTTATTTACTGCGGAAATGCTAGTACTCACTGCTATCAGCTAGTCTGCAAACATTGAATTCACGCAACCTTCTATCGCTCAAGGCAGATCAGGAAAGAACTTGAAGACACTTTCACCAATGTGTTAGCTTGTTGTTTTTTGGATCATATAGAATAAAAGCCTTAATGCTGACACCTCTTTTACAGGAAATAAAATGGCTGAAACACTCGGAAGTTTGGTAGATAAGGTATCAATAAAGAATCTACGGATTTGGCATATGGACGAAGCCATTGCTACCAAAGACCCTGGAGACCCCGCTCTCGAAGAGCTCAAAGCAAAACGTGATTTAGCCGCTCGGCAAAATCAGGATTTGATTGATGAAGCCAATGCTTTTTTTGTCGATGCTCTGGCAGGGAAAGTTAAAATTCGAGATGAAAAATTAAAACTCTATCAAAACCGAAATGTCCAATCGAGTGATGGCATCAAGGAACTCGGGGAAGCGATCAGTGAGCTTGCCTGGAGAAATATCAAACTATGGCATTTGGAAGATGAAGCACGTCGCACCGATTTGCCCGATGCCGATATTGTCAAAGTAAAACGCGGAATCGATGCCACCAATCAGGAACGCAACAACTTGATGGATAAGGTGGACGAAATTCTTTTCAATCACGTCAACAAAAAGTAGAGGGCTGGAGTGTGTTTTTGCTAGGAAGTTTTTTCCGCAAACGCTTTGAGCAGAAGACCTTCGCGCAAGCTGTACTCACTCACAGTTAACTGAGAGCAGGCAAAGGCCTTCAACGTCGCAAGGACGATGGCGGTTCCGACGATGATCAAATCTTCCCGGCCTTTTTCCAGAGCGGCGAGGCCGAGTCGCTCCTCTAAAGTTTTACGCATCAAATCTTCCTGAATCGCGTTGATTCTCTCCTGCTTTATGATTGCTCGGTGAATTTTTTCTGGATCGTAAGGAAAGATATTCTTATCGATAGCCGCCAGCGTGGTCACCGTTCCGGCGGTACCGATCACGCGCTCGGGTGTGAAGGTGTTCAGCTGTTCCCGGATTGCAGCGAGTTCTTGCTCAAGAAAATCAGTCAAAGCTGAATACTCTTTGGGGTCGGTGGGACTCCGGCTGATAAAGCGTTCAGTGAGTCGCACCACACCGAGTGACGATCCAAAGCTTTGTTTGACCTCTTTTCCTCGTGACAATATAAACTCCGTGCTTCCGCCACCGATATCAAAAGTCAGAGTGTCCTTTCCTTCATCCGGAATTTTCCAGAAAACACCGTCGAGAGTGAGTTGAGCTTCCTCTTTCCATGAAATCACGCAGACTTCAATCCCGGCATTTTTCGCTTTTGCAATGAACTCATCTTGGTTTTTTGCTTCGCGCACCGCACTGGTTGCAACAGCAAGTAAAGGCAAAGGCTCGTAGGCCATCAATTTCTTTTTGAAAGATTTCAGTTTTTCAATAGTGGCATCCATGCGATTGGTGCGTAAATACTTTTCTGTATTCATGCCCTCGCCGAGTCGGGTGATGGCGCGGATGGATTCCAGCTCTCGAAACTCTCCATTGGAAGTTTTTTCTGCGATCAGCAAACGAATGGTATTGGAACCGATATCTATAGAGGCGGCACGGTTCATATACGTTTGTTCCCCACAGACCAAGGTAGAATGTATTCGCTGTCCAGCGTCAGCATGAGATAAAACCCCAGTGCCATAAATAGAAGATTGGGGCCCCAGGCGGCTAACAGGGGACCAAAAGCACCACTGTGTCCGAGGGATATTCCCATCGCGTAAATGAAAGAAAAGAAAAAGCCCATGCCAAGGTTGACGCCCAGTGCAAATAAGGCTCCGCCGTGCCGGCTGGATTTTAGCGACAGGGGGATAGCCAATAAAGCCAACACAATACTGATGAAAGGATACGATATCTTAAAGTGTAGATCGACCCATTTATCGGTCATATCTTTGCCTTCGGTTGTCTTGGTTTGAATGGATTGATACATTTCACTCAGGCTGAGTTCTTCAGGTTTGATACGGATTTTTTCAAAGTCCTCTGGTACTTCCTGAACGGGAAAAAATCTTTCGTCAAAATATTCGGTCTGAAACAACCCGTCTTTTTTAAAGATTCGATAGGAGCCATTTTTGAAGAGCCATTTGTTTTCGCTCCATTGCGCTTGCTTGGCATCGATTCTCTTTTGAATGACATTGTGATCGTCGGTGAGGAAAATGCGTACCTGGAACATCTGATTTTGATCGGGATCATAACGATCAATATTCCAAATGGCACCGTATTTTGATTTGAGCCATATCTGGTCCGTTTCGACAGCACCGTAGTGCATTTTTTGCCGGACCTTCACGTAGAATATATGGTTCATCCTTTTACTGGCTTCAGGGCGAATGTATTCACTACAGGCCAACACCAAAAGAGAGATCACTACGGATGCGCCAATGATAGGAAGCGTGATACCGGTAATGCCGATACCGCAAGCGCGCATGGCGGTCACTTCATTGTCACGCGCCAAAGTTGACAAGGTGATGGCGGTTGCAAGCAATACGGCTTGAGGTGCCATGTAAAACAAGATGTGCGGGATGCGGTACCAATAAAATAAAAGCAAATCGGATGTGGGTGCATTGCGGGAGAAAAACTCATCGAAGCGCTCAAAAAAATCAATGACCAAAAAGATGCTGATCAATCCGATGGCGGTGACCAAATAAGTCCAGATGAATTTTTTTAACACATACCATTTCAATAGGGACATCAGAAATCTCTGCTGGAATCAAATGAAAATAGAAATGCTTGTTATTTAATATTAATACAACTTTTGAATTTTATGCAGGTGTGAAATCCTGCAAGAGACGGCTGAGGCCGGAAAGTTCAGGTCTCCGGCTCAGTGCCTGATGTACATAATTCAAAGTAGGTGCTATGTATTGCAAGTAGCGATCGGATTTTTTTTCGCACTTTTGAAAGGAAAAGGTTCCTATCGCCTTCAGATTACGCTGGATAGACATCCAATCAAAAATTTTTAGAAATTCTTCGCGATCCAACGTGTTCCCTTCAACTGAATGCAGTTCCAGAAAAAGGTCGATCATTTTGATCCGGAATGGCTCATCCAGCGTCACATAAGAGTCTCGCAATAGCGAGGCCAGATCGTACTGGCAGGGGCCGAGACGGGCATCCTGAAAATCAATCCATATCAATTCATCGTTATGAACCATTAAATTCCGGGAATGAAAATCACGGTGTACAAAATACAGCGGTTGCTCGGAAAGAAGCTGGCATAAAGGCAAAAGTTCCTGGGCCCAGTTTTCCCGTTGTTTCGAAGACAGGGGTGTTTTGAGAAGCCCTTCAATGTAATGGGTGAGCATGAATTCCATTTCCCACATCAGTTTTTCGACATCGAATCTTCTTGTAAAAGGGGCATTGTGGGCTCGGGTTTGCAGTTGAACCAATTCTGTAATGGCCTGAGAATAGAGTTTTTCTTGTTCATGGGGCATTGAAAGCAGACGATCCGACAAGGTTTCGTCACCGCAATCTTCTAAGTGCAGGAGTCCTTTTTCTGAGTCGATTTTATGGATTCGAGGCACTCGTAATTTGAGGTTTTGCAAATAACGTGAAATCTGTATAAAATCGTTGTCTCCGTTGGCGATGGGAGACGAAAGTTGCATGATGACAATGGAACCGGGCTCGACATCGGCAGTACTAAAGGATATCCGAAAATATCTGCGATCGGAGGCGTCACCTGTCATTGAAATGATTTCAGGCGTGCCTGATGTCTCTCCGAAGAGATCCTTTAACGATTCTTTGAGATAGGGGACATCAAACTTCGCAGTTGTTGGTAATGTGCTTTTCATGAACGGGCAGTGATTTTTAAAAAACCAATTGAAATTTGTTGCATCTTAACCCAAATGATTCATTCATTAATTCTCAGAAAGGAGAAAAATGGCAAAACCAAGTTATCATATTTTTGTATGCACCAACGAGCGACCTCCGGGTCACCCCAAGGGTTCTTGCGCGCAGAGTGGCAGTCGCGAAATTCTAAATAAACTCGACATGGGATTGGAACAACGAGGCCTGTTCGGCAAAGTTTTTATTACCGGTACGACTTGTTTGGGGCCTTGTAGCATGGGACCGGCAATGGTTGTTTATCCTGATGGCGTTTGGTATAGCAAAGTCACGGTTGCAGATGTAGACGAGATCCTTGACCAACATATTGTACAGGGAAAAAAAGTAGAACGTTTGGAAATTCCCGAAGCGATGTGGGGCTAAAACTCAAAATCCTCTTCATCCTCCTCAATCGCAGTTTCTTGCGATTGGGGAGATGGATCTTCTACAACTCCCATCATTGTATATAGTTTGGCCCACAGCTCTTTTCGTCCCAGTCGGGCTTTGCTCGAATAGGTGACTATCCCGCCTCCTGCTTTGCTGTCTATGCCCATCCCTTCCAGAATTGCACTGATGTGCTTTTTCCTTTTTGATGTTGGAACTTTGTCTGCTTTGGTGATCGCTAAAATATAAGGAATGTTGTTGGTTTCCAACCATTCCTTGAGGTTGATATCCAGCGGCCCCGGCTTTCTCCTCATATCGATAATAAAGATCACGCCCTTAAGAGTTTGCCTTTCCAGGAGGTAGTCTTCAATCATTTTTTGCCATGTTCGCTGTACTGCGGCCGGGACTTTGGCAAAACCGTAACCGGGCAGATCGGCGAAGAAAAAGGCATTGTTGATTTTGAAAAAATTGATCGTCTGTGTTTTTCCCGGAACTGAGCTGGTTTTCACCAGTTTCTTGCGATTGAGAAGCGAATTGATGAGTGATGATTTGCCGACGTTCGAGCGTCCGACAAAGGCGACTTCGCTCAGGGATGCTTGCGGACATTGTTCGTTGTTGACTGCGGATGCGATGTATTCTGCCGAAAGTATTTTCATATTTTGAGTGGATTTATAACCAATCCTGAAAGGAGTTTAGGATAGAAGTAGGTGGCTTTCTGCGGCAGGCGAACTCCCGATTCTGCAAGGCGTCGAACATCTGCAACCGGAGTGGAATTGAGGAAAAATGCCAAATCGAATTCACCCGAATCGATTCGTTTTACAGTTTCCGCTCGGTCTACTTGATACGATATGAATTGTTGTTTGTCAGGTGCCCTGGTGTCGATTTTTAAAAGGGTGTTGATGGCAAGCGTGTGCAATTGTGCCACATCGAGTGCCTTGAGCATCGGAGATTCTTCACTGGCAAGCATGGGTAATATAGCGTCTGGATTTTTGACTTTCAGCAGATAAGCTTCGCCATTTCCGATGTAAGCGCAGAAAGTCCCCGACCTGTTTCCTTCTTTTTCCAATGCTCGCTTGATGTCTGTATCACGCGATTTTTGTCCAAGAGACAGAGGCTGAACGTCAAAATAGGATTCCGCATCTTTCAGGAATTTGGCAAGATCAAAGGGCACGGGTGTTTTTATCATACGGTGGATAGGATACACCGTGAGGCATTCGGACTCAAGGTTGGTCAAGAACATCATAACATAGGCAGAATCAGGAACATTGTCTCTATTTGCTTTGTAATAATCGAGCGCGGTCTCGTAGCGGTGGTGTCCATCGGCGATGACTATTTTTTTTTCTTTGAAAAGATCCGTCAGGGTCTGGGAAACAGATGGGTCGCTTGATTTCCAGAATCGATGGACAATGCCTTGATCTGCAATTTCTGCAAGGGCTGAATTTTTTGTTATTTCTTCGAAGATTTTATCACTGATTTTTTCGGGATCTGAATAAAGGCCAAAAATAGGGCTGAAATTGGCCTTGCATGCGTGTAACAAAGCCAAACGGTCCTGTTTGGCCTTTGCCAGTGTGAACTCGTGCGGGCAGATATTTCCTTGAGAAAAGTCCTCCAGCCGGACGCGCGCCAAAACCCCGATTCTGTGTTTGCGTGTGCCTTCAAAATCATATTCCTGCTGATAGATGTAAAAACAGGCTTCGTTATCCTGAGTCAGCACCTTTTCACTTATCCATTGCTGGTAAAGTTTGGCGGAACGGGTATAGCGGTTGGAGCTCTCTGTATCCTCAGGAGTCTCTCTGTTCAAAATCAATCGTACGATATTGTATGGATTTATTTCGTAAAGTTCATCTTGAACAGCGGGCGAGATGACATCGTAGGGTGGTGCGATGACTTGATTGAAAGGTCCTGTCATTTCTGTATTGTATCTCAGACCTTTGAAAGGAACGACGTCTACCATGAAAACCTCTTTTTATGTATCGTAAAAAATCAAATCAGTCTTCAGAAACAACTTGTGCAGAAAGTAATTGTTCCTTGCAGGGTCTCAAGCTCCCTCGCAATGGCACAGTTCTCGGATGTAGTTGACGAGTCCGGTGATATCGGCGTCTTTGAGAGTGTTGCCCCAGGCGGGCATGCAAGGTGCTCTGCCAACGGCGAGGCCGCCCAGTTTGATGGCTTCGAACAACTGTTGATCGGTTCTCGTTTCGAGATAGTCCGCTTTGGTATGGTTGCGTGGCGGCACGGCCAATTGCAAGGCATTCATGCCGTCACCTTTGCCTGTGATGCCGTGACATTGGGAACAATACCATTGATAGGTGTCGCGTGTTTTCTGCGAAACCGGCGCGGGTTTTACCACTTCGGGAGCAGGGACAAAAGTCTCGTGAGGAACCTCTGCGACGGTAGGGGGTGGTTCTCTATGGACGCTTTCATCGCTATCATTCGTACAAGCGGAGAGCGTAAGGAGAATGCTGGTCCCTAAAAATTTTAGCCAGATGCTCGTCATTTCATATTTTCCTTTTTAAGAGTCATTATGTATTGAACGAGTTTGATGGCAGTTTCCTGATCGAGATCAAAGCGAGGCATTCTGCCTTTACTGCGATATTTTTCTGGAGATTGAAGCCAGTTGAAAATCCATTGCGGTTGCAGTCGAGCCCCTGCGTTGAACAGGGAAGGGCCGGACTCACCGCCATGTGGTTTGCCAGCAAGATTGACACCTTTATGGCAGGCACTACAACTGAAATTTCTTTCAAAGAGAATTTTTGCCCTCACTTTTTTCCCTTTGGACAAAGGTTCGCCGAAATTAATGGGTGTTTCTGGTTCGAGAAGTTTGAGAGTCAAAAGAACATCTGCAACTTCATCCGCGACTTTTTCGGGTAAGGAAGGATGCGGTTGAGGAGTGATCGCTTTGGGGAAATCCATTCGACCGCTGTAGCCGTTGAGTCGGATGATGTGGGGATTGCGCAAAAATTCCCGCAACCAGGGCTCTTGAAATTTTTCACCAGCGTAAAAGAGATCGGGAGCGAGGTTTTGTTCTTTATCGCCAGAACTCAAACGGTGACATTGATCGCAATGATTTTCTTTTAACAGGCTAATATCTGCATGCGCATTGGTTGCCCAAAAAAACAGGACACAAATAAAAAGCCGATACAGGGTCATCGGAAATTCCCTTCATTGAAGAACGGTGTTTGACCGATTGGAGCGGTTTGTGTGGGCAGATTTTGAGGTTGCTGATCCTTGAGCAATTCCAGCTCCTGCTCAAGTTGTCTTTCCTTTCTGCGTCGTCGTGTGTCGTAGGGGAACTCGGTCCTTTGCAGAAGTCGAGGGAATTGGGATTCTTTCAGACTCAGAAATCGATAAGCGCGATAAGCATCGGTTGTTCCCAGTAAGGCCATGGCTTCCTCGGCATTTAAAAAACGTGCCAGACCGGGCGGGTAAGGAGTCTGCAGGGCGCGCCCGTCAGGGGTGATCATTTGTTTTATTTGGAATGCCGGGTCGTAATTGGGGTCTGCATAAGATGCATCGCTGGCGATATTTTTCATTGTCGATTCACCGAGGCCTGCGGCTAATGAATTCTGGTGACAGCTTTCGCAGGGCCGGGCATTTTTTCTAATTGTATGAGGGGCATAGGGTCGCATCAGGAGACCGGGTTTGCCATCCTGCGTTTGGGACGCATGAAGTTTTGTGGTCCCTGATTCCTTTAGGAAATACTGGTAATGTGGTTTCATTATCGAATATTTGTCACGTGCATTTTTCCCAAGAATCATAATGTTCCATGCAGTTTCAATAAATGAGTTCCCACCTTTGACGCCAGATTCCTGCATGGCTTGTTCTTCGGAGCCGGGAGAGGGTGTTACGATCAATCCCCATTCGCTTGCCGTCCAGCGCGCATGGCAGGTGTGGCATTCGATTTTTTCCATGTGTCCTGTGGGGCGATGGCCTACGGGAACTTCTATATCTTTGAGCACCGGGATGATGTGACGGTGACCGGTTACTTTTGAATAAAGCACCCAGCGGTTTTTTTCTTTTTTAATATGATTTAAAACCCGACCGCTGGAAGTCGCTAGCAGGACATCGTCTTTTTTAATTTTCTGATCAAGATTGGGTGTCTCGGAAATTTGTTTCCAAATAGCCTTTGCTTTGGGATCATTGCTGGTCAGTTGAAACGATTCTGGCGGTTTAAGGTGTGTGCCGTGACAATCCTCGCAATGAATTCGTGTCTCTTCTGCAGGTGATGACTTGATTTCTTCTCCCGTGTGGCAGTCGATGCAGTGCATACCACGCTCTCGGTGGATGTCGGGCAATAATAATTGGTGTTCCCTGCCATGGAGTACGGGTTTTTCGCCTTCGACCGCTTTGCTTGAGGGAAGCGAAGCTTTTGCAAACCGTCCTTCAAACTCTGATCCCACACTGTTTTGACTGTGGCAAGTTTCGCATTGCAGGCTGGGAACGGCACGGGTGAATTTATGCAGTAACGGAAATCCACGCGGGTTTGTCTGACTTTGATCAGCGTATTTTTTTAAAAAACGATTGGAACGATTTTCTATTTCTTTGCGTTGGACATGTTGGATCGCCAGATCGTGACTCAAGGAACGACCGTCGCTTGCATACACCATGTGACATCCTGCACAGCCTTTAGCGCGATAGTCGCCGGGTCGATTCCAGCCTTTCGTGTCGAGATGGCATTGACTGCATTTCGATTGAATGAATGTTTCTGCCTCTGGAGGTGTTGCAGTTTTTGGGGCAATGGTTGTTGTCTGATTTGCTGGAGTATCGGATGCTGGAGGCAAAACTTCGTTCAAATTTTCGTGTGATGGGCTAGACGTTGCCCAGGCGTAACGTACCGAATAGGCAATTGCAGAGGGTGTTGATTTTGCGGATCGGTTCATTTTCTCAATTTGATCGGCATGGCACTTTCCACAAAATTCTTTAACGTGCTCGGGAGCGGAAGGGTTGGCGATAAGATCCGTGTGCGCGTCTTCAAAATTCTTTTTCCGCGAATTGCCTTTGTGGCATTTGCGACAGCTCCAGTTATGATTCTTATCGATGGCTTCGATGCCCTGATGACATGAAAGACAGCGTGAGTTTGGATCTTTGAATTCGATGTCCTTAAACAAATCTTTGATAGAAAAATTTGATTGTCGGTAATAGTTTTCTATGAATTTCCGCGAGTCGCCATAAGACTCAAATTGGGTCCCTTCAACGGTAACACCTGGCTTGAGAATGCTTTGATAAGTACCTCCCGGACCGCGCAAGAAGGGAAAGGGGTCGAGCAGGTCTTCCGGTGTGATAAAGGGTTTGTCTAATGCCTGTGGTGGCTGGGCCATTTCCTTTTCCAGAGGCTGGTAGGACGGGAGGATGTCGTTTTCGCGGATGATGGGGCTTTCAAATGGACTGGCCTCATTGCCTGATGTGAAACCCTCTTGGATAGGATCTTTTTTTTCTTCGCCAGAAAAATCCCAAAATACATTGGATAGATTCTGGGCCAACTGCATGGGTGATGCAGTTTCAATTTGCGCCAGACTCTGTGTTTGATCCTGGGCAAAAAGCAGGGTTCCCTGAAACAGGGTCACACTCAGCAAGAGAATGGTTATAAATCGAGTCGGTATCATGGAGTAGAGGGGGCTTGTTCGAGAATGCGTTTGCGCAAATTTTGATGATCTATGGTGCTTTCGAATTTGTAGCTTTTCCCCATGTTTTGAAATATGGGATCATTGTATTGATCGTGACAGGGGAGACAATTACCGACTTTTAGAATACGGTTGATTTCTCTTTGATTGAAAGGTCTTGCGTCGGGCTGGTTCGTACCGGCGAGAATTTTCCCTTTCATGGTGACTTTTGCTGTCGGGGAATGGTCTGATTGTTGTGCTATTTCTGCCGTATGATCAATGGCCTTCATTCGATCTTCTCTTCCAGATGGATTCTTTCCCAAAGAAAAATCTCCATCACCCAGTCCCAGGGTTTGGGGGTTGAGATGGCAATCCACACAGGAACGGACCTGCCTTCGTACGGAATGAGGATTCATGGCATAAGCCAGATTAGAGCCGGAACGACTTTCCGGATTTGAAAATCCCCACTGAAGGTAGCTCCCGCTTTGCAGGCCCTGGGCATTGATTGCGGGAAGCGGTGTTCCTTGTTCATCCAGAAAGGTGGCTTTGCGCAGAGGTTGTGATAGCACAGGTGCTACTTTTCCGCGCGGGCCGATCATCAAAGCGGGTGGTGTCAATTTCATCTTGAATTGAGACGATCCCCAGAAGGCAGATGAATGATTTTCGGGTGTTGTGAGACTTTGGTCAAGGTCGGTATGACATCCTTGACATTGCGGTGTCCATTGAGAGTGGCAGGCCGTGCATTCCAGCTTTTGAGAATGACCGGGAATCGCATGCGCCCAGTTTTTATTGATTTGTGGTGCGATGTGCCTGCGGCCACTCTTTTTTTCGTACACAACAATATTGCCGTCTTCCTCTTTAACGTTGCTCATCATTTGATTTTTTGCCGTGAGTGCCAACCTGTCGCCAACACTGTTTTTGCCATTCTTATAATGACGACTCAGTCGAATGGCATTGCTTGCAGGATCTAAAATAGGTGCGGTCAGAGCGGGGTTTTTATTGTCGCCATGGCATGTTTCGCATCTGATTTCTACAGCTTGATATTGCTTGGAATATATATTGCCGTCGCCCATGATGTCAAATTGTGTGTGGCAATCAATGCAGTCAAATCCCTTTTGAAAATGGATGTCGAGTTTTCCTTCTCCCGCTTCTTTGATGGGTGTATTGACTCGAAAAATGGAGGTCACGGGCTTGATCTCTAAAGATGTTTCTTCCTGGACTACAGATTCAGGGGGTGCGGGCTCGGATGATTCAGAATTCTCAAATCCGTTAATTTCAGGCGTATTTTTTGACAGAGCATAAGTCTGATGGCATTGAACACAAACCCCGGCACGGGGAAGGGCTTTTATTTTATGAAACGCTGGTTTACCCCGCTTTGTTCGAGATTGAGTGGGATCGTCCCCTTTGTATAATCCATCGGCTTCATAGTCCACATGACAGGCGGCGCATCCCTGAGATCTGAATCCATGGGAGCCGGACCCGGTGCTATCCAGATGACACTGTGTGCATTTCTCCTGGAGCAGGGAATCGGCAATATGTCCTGTTTTTGAAGAGCTCTGCGGAGTTGCCGGAGAGTTGCGTAAAGGAAAATGTCCGAGCGGAGCCAGTCGATCCAGTGCTCCTTCTGTGTATGGAATATTCCCATCTTCGTCGGCGATGGATGTTACGCCGTAGCGCGCGGTTTTCTCGATTTGCCCACCCCATTGGAAGCGCAAGCCTGAAAAAATTCCGGCAAGAGTCCCCATCATGGATTTCTTGACTCGTTGAATATGGTTTTTATCGGGATTGGTATGCCCGGCATGGCAATACAATTGCCCACATGATTTTGCAACAACGTTGAGACTGGATGGATTGCCACGATCATTTTTTATAGAGGGATCATAGATCAAACTCGAGTGTGCTTCTGTATCTGTTGTGGCATTGCCATCGCCGCCGTGGCAGACCGTACAGCCAAAGGAACGTGGGTGACCGGGTCCTGCCTCGGCAATGCCATCGTGGCAGGTCAGGCAGAGTTCCTTGCTGTATCCGCGATAATCAGAAACTTTGACGTGTGGGTAATCCGGCAGAATTGCGGTTACATCCAGTTCCTTGATTTGTACAGGTCGTATCTGCCATTGAAAACGCTCTTCAGGCAGAGATGATTTATTCGCTTGATTGATGTTGTAGAGTTTTTGCCAATAGTGCCAGTCCTTTTCTTCGGCGCAAGCGAGTTGCGCGACGCACAGTGTCCAGAAGAGTAACGCCAGAATAAGAGTGACTAATTTTATATGAAAACTTTGTTTCAAAAATCTCTCTTGAGTGCGAGCTGTTAAGGGTGGGCGTGCAAAAGAAAATTCAATTCTATTCATAAGTGATGCAGATGTTTTCCAGGTATTCGATCAATTCGTTGATGGTGTCCTTGATTTTTTGATTCTCCTTACCTTTTGCTGAAATTTCCAAAGTATGCCCCATACGGCTGAGAGCATCGAAGCCATAACCGCCACCCGATCCTTTCAGCTTGTGACCCAATTTTTGAATGGCGTAAAAGTCTTCTTGTTCGAGAGCATTTTTTAAGAGGCCAATATCTTTTTTTCGATTATCAAGATAACCGGGGATCAGGTCTTCGATGGTTTTATCAATTTTTATGTGGAGGGTTTTCCCCATAGCATTTAATTCCGTTCCAATCCAAAATCAATCAGGAGTAAAAGTCATTATCCCATATTTGCGGGATTGGGAAAGATTTTTTCAGGTAAATATCTTTTTGTAAGCGGAGGGTTGCGAAAAACTGTAGGGACAGGTTGCAAACACAGATGCCACCAACGTCTTTGTATCAAAGGGGATTGGGAGGGTAATCGTAATCATATATCTTTTGTCCTGGTTCCGAGTTTTTGGATCCCACTCCCTGGGCTGAAGATAAATAATTCAGAATTCGTTTCCGGATTTCAGGGCTCAATTCCATCAAGCCCTGTTTTTCCTGCATCCATGTGATGGTTTCGTCCCAGCGTTCTCGACTCATGTGGTTCTGTCGAATGATGGCTGAGGAATGACAGGCTGTACAGGTTTCTATCACAAGGTCGCGCTCTGCACCGGGTAATAATTCCGTATCGGCCCAAGCGGGTACGGAAAACGATATCCATAAAAACAGGAAAAAAATTTCTCTAAAATAATGGATTTGAGATTTTATGGCGGCCTTCATAACCTTTCCTTTTCAGCGACTGAAACGATGAAAACAATCAACCCGAATCAGGTCACGTTGATGGCGATTCGGTGCATTGCGTTGTTGAGATAGCCTTTGGGATTCCATCCCGGTACGACCATGGGTTGCATGGTGCCCTGACTGTCGGTCGCTCTCGCCCAAACTTCATAATAACCTTTTACGGCAAACTTGAGATTTACTTCCCAATCCTGCCATGCGTAGGGATTGATAGGATCTTTCAGGTTCGCGCGAATCCAGGTGGCTCCAAAATCATGGGACACATGCATATCCTGAACGCTACGGTCCCCTGCCCAGGCATGACCACGCACCAGAAAAGACTGATCTTTGGTTACCGTCATTCGGCTTTGCGGGTGAGTGATGAGAGATTTCACCGGTAGAGATTCAATGATTTGCATGTCCTCATCGGGTACATGTGTTCCCGGAGGAACGGGGTATTTAGGGGTTCGATAGGCCTGGCCGGTCATTTTAGGTCCGTCGTGAACTCTGTCGCGGACGAAGATGCGCTTCAACCATTTTATCGAAGTCGATGCAGGCCAACCCGGAGTCACCACGCGCGCAGGAAATCCGTGCAGAGCGGGTAAGGGCTTTCCGTTCATCTCCCAAACAATCAGAGTGTGGTTATCCATTGCCTTGGCGATCGGGGTCCCGCGTGAAATGGTTACCTTTTCGGGGTCACCGCTCAAATGGATGTCACTGCCGTAATATCCGGTATAAATAGCTGTGTCCTTGAGCCCGACTTCTCGTAATACGTCCTTCATCCGGACACCAGTATATTGGGCGCAACCGACCGCACCGAAAGTCCATTGGTTTCCTTTAGCCGGCGGCTGATATCCCGCTCGACCGTTGCCGCCACATTCAATTTGCAGGGCATAGCTGTAATGCTTGAACTGCTTGAGTTGATCCAGAGTCAGTATTTTGGGTTGATGAACTTCTCCATCAATGGTGAGTGTCCAGTCTTTCGTATTGTCGTCATAAGCGGATCCTGGAACCAGACCGTTGTTGCGGACGAAGTGACGGTTGACCGGGGTGATGGAGTCATTCAGTAAAGTAGGGGGCGTCTCGGCATTCAAGGGACGGTCGTTGAGGACGCGCAAACCATCCTTTCCCTCGATTTCAAAATTTTGTGGAGATTCTGCCAAAGCGACCGGTATCAGGCCGGCTGGCATTTTCCCAAAAAAAGGGATATGCGCTCCAACCGCAAGGGTGATGGCCGCGAGGCCGCTTTTTTTTAGAAATCCGCGACGCGAGAGAGGGCTGGCTTTCCTTCCCCATACGGTTGCATCCGCTTTTTCCGGGTCGCTTTCATACAATTCTCTCAATCCACGTTCTTTTTTTTTCATCAGGCCCTTCCTGTTTGAGGAAAATTTCGTATATGAATGATTGAATTCAAAGTACAAAAATTTGGCAAATCAAAACTTTTAATGAAATCAGGGCTATTGACTTAAGTCACCCAAATGTTCTCATTGACCGACGCTTTAGTCAACGATCAAGTCACTGGGTTTCCTTCCTGCTATACGGTCTTTCGGAGGTGTTTTAAGACCTGCGCCAGCGATGAAATTTTTCAATCCAGGTCAGCAGGGTTTGCGGTGCGTGTGCTTTTTTCCACACTCCCGCAACATATTTATTGGCTTCGGCCATGGTGGGATAAATATGAATGGTCGATAAGATGTTGTTGAGTCCAAATCCATTTTTCATCGCCAGAACATATTCCGAGATCAAATCTCCTGCATGATTTCCAACGATGGTCACACCGAGAATCTTGTCTTTGGCGGGTTCGGTCAATACTTTTATCCAGCCATGATCTTCGCTGTCAGCTATCGCACGATCCAGATCATCAATGGGATACAGCGAACTTTCATAGGCGATGCCCGCGGAGCGCGCTTCAGTTTCGCTCAATCCCACGCGGGCGACTTCGGGATCGGTAAAGGTGGACCAGGGGATGATGCGATAATCGACTTTGAATTTTTTAAGTGGACTGAACAAAGCGTTGACGGCGCAATACCAGGCCTGATGAGCCGCTGTGTGCGTGAATTGATAGGGGCCTGCGACATCTCCACAGGCATAAATATTCGGGTGAGTCGGGGTTCTCATATAATCATCCACCACAATTGTGCCGCGTGCGGATAGTTCTACGCCGAGTTCTTCCAAGCCAAATCCTTTGGCATTTGCGGCTCGCCCAACAGCGACAAGCAGTTGATCGAAGGGGATGCGTTTTTCCTGACCGCCTTCTTCAACGATCATGTATTTCTCACCCTTTTCGACAGCAATTTCTTTACATTTTGTATTGATCCGGACATCGACCCCTTCGGCCTTGAATCTTTTGTTGATCCATTCTCCGACCTCAGGGTCTTCTCTACTCAGAAGTTGAGGCATCATCTCGACTTGGGTGACATTGCTACCCAGACGTGCAAAACATTGTGTCAATTCGCAACCGATGGGGCCACCACCTGCGACAATGAGCCTTTTGGGGAGCTCGCGCAGATTCCATAGGGTGTCTGTCGTTAAAAAATCGACTTTGTCCAAACCGGGTATTGGTGGAATTGCGGGGCGAGCACCGGTGGCGACAATGATATTTTTTGTCGTTAGAATTTTGCCATCGACTTCGACTTCATGCGGAGAAATGATCTTGGCAGTGGCCTGAATGCAATCAACACCTAATTTCGTATAACGATCCACACTGTCGTGAGGTTCGACTTTTGCGATGATCGCGTGGACACGATCCATGATTTCCGAAAATTCAAATTCCGCCGTGGCGGTATGGATTCCGTAAAGTTTGTGATTGCGTATTTGCGATAAAATTCTGGCGGAACGAATCAATGCTTTGCTGGGAACGCATCCCGTATTCAGACAATCGCCACCCATTTTGTGTTTTTCTATCAATGCGACCCGGGCCTTGACGGCAGAGCAGATATAGGCTGATACGAGACCTGCGGAGCCACCTCCAATAACAATCACGTTGTAGTCAAATTTAGCCATCGATGTTCCTCATAATCAGTCATAAGTGAATGCAGTTTGCTGACTGCATTGTCGTGGTTTGGGAAATTTGCTTACATCGGCAAGTGAGAATGTATGAGCCGTGAGTTGTGACGATCAACCGGTGCGTTGTGACAAGATGATGTAATGGGAGGCCAGATAGTCCAATGCCGCTTGAGTGTCTGCAACGAGGATCAACGTTGTTAAGATTTCTGGTTTCACGAACTTGCGTTGGATCATGTCATTTATAAGGACAAGAAAGTTATCAAAAAAACCATCAATATTGACGAGGATGAGCGGTTTTGACATTAATTTCAATTGCCGCATCGACAAAATTTCAGTGATTTCTTCCAAGGTTCCAATGCCTCCGGGAAGCGCAATGAAGGCATCGGCATTTTCTTCCATGATGGCTCTCCGACTTCGCATGTCCGGCGTAACGATCAACTCATCGGCGTCCAGGTATTCAATTTCCTTTTTTCTGAAAAATTCAGGCAGGACACCAACCACTCGTCCCCCTTCTTCATGCACGCCTGAGGCCGTTTGCCCCATCATGCCGATGCTGGCCCCGCCATAGATCAGGGTCAAACCCATCCTCCCAAGTCCTCGACCGAGTTCGCGTGCAGAATCCATGAAAATAGTGCCCGCTGAATTACTTGAGGAACAAAAAACACAAACGGAACGGATGTTGTTATCAGTGTGGAGATTCATTGACAGATTTTTTAGTAATTGCGATGTTTTTTAACGGGGACAAGAATAATTCCCAATTTAGTTTGAAAAATCCATGGTTTAGGCTGTATATTATAGTCAAAGCTTTACAATCCAAAGGTAAAATTACTAGCAAACGTTTTTAAGGAGAGTTTACATGAGAGAATTTGTAGTCAAGTCGGTTTTAGCTGTAGTTGTTCTGGGGTTGTGTGTCATAGCTCCCACACTATCGTTTGCCGATAATATGGATAAAGAGGAAGACTACAGTGTTTCTCCTCGTTTTTTTTCCAAGGTTGAGGACCCAAAAACTAAAACTGTTTTTTGGCTTTATGTTAAATGTGATTATTGGTTGGGTTGTTACACCCGTTGCGAAGGAACTTTGAAGGAGTGCGTAGATTCTGCAGATAAAGTGGGATGGGAAATCGAATCTGTTTATGAGAATGATCGAGATAACAGCAATGTTATTTCCGATGTTCATTGGCAGAAGTATAAGAAATAAAGTGGTTCGTTGTCAAAGGGTTCCAGTAGGAACCCTTTGACAATGAAGTATTTGGGCGTCAAGGATTGATGTCTTTTTTCATTGCAATGGACTTTGCCTTTCGTATAAAGCGGTAATTCAAGGTAAATTTATATTACAGGAGAGTTGACATGGATCCTATAGGGCCTAGTACGCAGGGTGGAAGTTCTCAGGGTGCTAATCGTGACGCATTGCTCAATCCGCAAACCCGTTTGACAGGTGCTTTGGCGGCCGTTACCAACTCAGCAGGTGATCCGGCTGAATTTGGTGTAGACAGGTCTCCCGTTAATGTGACTCCTGTCGGCGGCGTGGAGGTAAACAGTGCGAAGGCAACTAAAATTATAGTGCCTCCCGAGATTGGCAAGGGCAGTATCGCCGACGTGTTGCTCTGATTCTGAACGGAACCGTATTCTGGTAAATTAAAATCAATGCGCATTCCATAGCAGGGCATTGGTTTGAGATTATTGTTCTGTTTTGATCAAAGTGATCTTAATCCATCTGGTTTTTATCGGAGCAAGCAAATGGAAACGAGTGAATTGAGTGGCAGTTCCCAAGGCGCGAATCGCACCCGTATCATTAAAGAGGTTAGTGCCTTGCCTAAAGAGAAATTTCAGGCTACGCAGGCCGAGACTGAGGTGACAAAACAACTGGGTGGCAGTCGCAGTCCTTTAAAAGTTGTGAGTGTGGGGGGTAAAGAAATTAATAGCGGAGCGGCAACCAAAGCTTCGGTTCCCCCTGAAATTGGAAAAGGGAGCATTGCGAACCTGTTTTTATAATGAAGACAGGTTTTGTCGTTGCCATCCTTTAAATAGCCTTAAGGCTACTCTCTTCCCCGTATTTTTTATGAGTTCCTTTTCAGTAGAGGTTCTCGTATTCCTCAATGGCATAGCGGTCTGTCATTCCCGAAATATAATCGCAGATCCTACGTTCGAGAGTTCCATGACGTTCGGCATTGAGTGACGGTTCGGGCAGTAATTTGGGCGATTTCATGTAGGCGGCGAATAGTTGACTCAATTGCAGTTCCGCTTTGAATTCCATCCGTTGGATGCGGCGATGTGTGTACATATTCTGATAAAGATATTTTTTCAGCTCCTTGTTTTTTTCCTCCATCTCTGGACTGAAATTCGCGAAAGGTTTTTTTGCGGCCCGAATTTCATCTGCACTTTGAACATCGGCTTTTCTTAACAAAGACAGAGTGGTTTCCAAAAAGTCCGTCACCATCGCATTGATGATATTTTTTACCGATTGGTATTTTTTTAATTTATTTTCCAGATTGACGTATTTTGATTTCAATTCCTTTTCGGCATCTCTCCACAGCGCAAGTTTCCCCAAGTCATCCATGTTTAGAAGCCCTGAAGTGATGCCATCGTCAAGATCATGAGCGTTGTAAGCGATGGAATCCGCAAAATCCACTACTTGTGCTTCCAAAGAAGGGTATTTGCGATCGGGAATATTTGATAAAGGATTTTCGGCGTCGATAAATCGCTTCGAAATGCCTTCCAAAGCTTCCCACGTCAAATTCAAACCATCAAATTCGGGATAACGTTTTTCCAGCCGTTTCACTATTCGCAGGCTTTGGTGGTTGTGCTCGAAGCCTCCGTAAGGTTTCATGAGCCGATTCAAAATATCCTGCCCGGTATGACCAAAAGGAGGGTGTCCTAAATCGTGCGCAAGGGCAACCACCTCAGCAAGATCCTCATTCAGAGAGAGAGATTTGCAAATAGATCGGGCGATTTGGGAAACTTCGAGGGAGTGTGTGAGGCGAGTACGGTAGTAGTCGCCCTCATGATAAACAAAAACCTGGGTTTTATATTCCAATCTGCGAAAGGCAGAGGAATGGACAATTCGGTCGCGGTCTCTTTGAAATCGGGTTCGATAGGAGTGCTCCGGTTCGTTGAATTCCCGACCCCGGCTATCCGCGCTTTTTACAGCGTAAGGAGCTAAGAATTTACGTTCGGCTTCTTCCAGTTCATGGCGTAGGATCAATATTAAAGCCCTTTCAAAGTCGGAGTATTATCAAGCAGGTAGATCATTTGATTATGCCGTAAAATATTAAATCTTTCGAAGAAAACTTTTGCAGGTTGGAATGAATGAAGCTGGATGGTCAAAAACACATTTTGTTTTTAACAGAATTTTGCAGTTGCCTCATTTGAAATTACCCTGAGAACGATCGCGATTGGAACAGTTTATCTTAACTGTAGGAAAGGTGGGTGATCCAAATGAAGGCAGGATTTTTATTTGAACACGCGGTTCCAGTCGACAGATTCAACTTCCTCTTGTGTTATGGGCCCCATGATCTCAAATTTTATTTTTTCTTCCGCAGTCATCGCAATGTCTTGTCTGGAAAAAATATCAGAATTCTCAAGTGTGTATTGCGTGTTCGGATCGTTCTCATCAATACTGCTGTTCTGATAAAGATAACGCAAGAATTGTGGAACGTCGTTGGCATCAAGAGTGACTTCTCGGAGATGGGGAAAGGTTTCTAACGCTTCTTGATGAATATCTTCCAGATAAAATCGGACAGGACTCAGATCGAAGGCGTTCAGAAAATCGCGAGCCGCCAGTTTAAACTTATTTTCTTTGATAAGAATACGCCCTCGAAGGATCAAAGCCCCAAAATGATTCGGGTTAAGATACAAGGTCATATTCAGATTGAGCAACGCCGCGGCAAAACGATTCATTTCGTAATTATGCCGGGCCTGTGAGAAATACAAACGTGAGTTATTGCAGTCTATTTTCTCAAAAACAGCCGCCAGCCGAGGGTAAAACGGCTTTAAGCATCTAATTTTCCAAAGAAAAAAGAATTTTCGAGCTCGGGCAAACATAATTGGGTCCACGTAAAGGTCACGCAAGTATTTAATTTTCTGGAAGCGGTTATTTTAGCGAATTATAGATGTTTCGTCAATTGCTATCCGTCCTTCCCAAATGGTGCATAGATACGATTTTTAAATGGATAGGAATGATTTGTTTTGAATGAGTTTACTTAGGTGCTTGATTCAAAAACGTTTTCGTATTATTTTATAACTGCTATGAAATGTAATGAATGTGCTTACGTCAGTTTTAAAGTCGCTAAAAAATGTCCTCTTTGTAATGCCAAGTTGACTGCGGGTAACGCTTGGTCGCATCGAGGGGCAGAAGGATTTACCCTGTCTCCACTTGTGGAAGAGGCAGTGAGTGTTGCTGAAACCGCTACCGCTGTTCAAGAAGAATCTGAAATCTTTTCGCTTGGGGAAGAAGGATTCGGCGAGGATTTTGAGGTCGAAGGTTTTTCGGATCTTCTGGAAACTCCGGCTGATATCGGAAATCTTGGGGAAGAGAAGCTGAACAGCTCTGCTGGCGATTTTGAACTCGATTTGAGGGATGCCGAGACTTTAACTGATGAGGGTGAACCTGCGGCAAAAGCCGAAGTTTCTGAAGCCGCACCTTTGGGTATGGGTGTTGACGATGATTTGGATCAATTTGAAGTCGAGGGATTAGGCTTTGAGGATGAGATTGATGAGGATTTCGGTGACAGTGAAATCAATTTAGACGAACTCATTACCCCGAAGGAACCTTTGGGGAAAAACACCGAACTGTCGGAACCTGCCGAAGAAGCAACCGATGTCAGCGATTTGTCCTTTGATCCAGATGAGGAAATTGAATCCCCCGGGTTGGATGTGGCAGAAGACTCAAACCCGATCATCCCTGATAGTACAAGAGAAGACGAGGAACTCCCGAATTTTGATCCAGAAGTCGAAACGAATGAAGGCCTCAGTGAATCTTTGGTCGAAGAACCTTTATTGCAAATCGATTCAGATTTTTCACCGGATCAGGAAGAACCAGACTTTATTGATCTGGATAATTTTAGTGAAAACACATCGACTCCTGTTGCAACTATTTCTGATGATGAGATTTCTGATGATGAGATTGTCGCCGAGCAGACTGATTTGCCCCAAGCTATAGAGCAGGTTGCCGTTGATGCCGTAGAAGAGCTTGAAGAGCTTGAAGAATTACCGGAAATCGAAATTGAAATTGAGCCAGAACCTGAACCTGAACCTGAACCTGAACCTGAGATAGAAATTGAGATAGATTTGGAAGAAGAGCCCGAGTTAGTGGCTGAAATTCCTTCGAGTGTTGAGGTCGTTGAGGAAACACCGTCAGAAGAAAGTATCCGGGAGTCGGACGAGGTGATACTGGATCCTGCTGAAGAAATTGATGTTCTGAGTATGCCAGAAGTAGCACCTGTTGAAAAAAAATCATTGCCAGACTCAGAAGATTCGGATGCCGGCGAAGATTTCAAATTTGAACTTGAGACTGATGAGGATTGGGCTCAAAAAGTGGCGGTGAGTGAAAAGCAGGAAAAGCCCGAAATTGAATCTTTTGAATTTAAGCTTGAGTTGGAACCCGATCAATCTGCCCCGCTCAAAACACTGGACGTGGGAGCAGAAAATGTAGAAATCGAAGATTTAGGTCTCGAGTTGGAAGACTCAGACGAGGATGCCCCAAAATCTCCCCCCGCTGTATGATCATTCGATCATTGTCTTTCGAACGCAACGCGTTTGATTTTAAATTCATCGAGTAAATACAAAAGGGTACATTCATTATCCTTGGTTTAATGTGGACTATTTTCTGATACCAATGGTAAAAAAAATGGATTTTTGTCAAATCTTCCATTAGAATTCAGGGGTTTTGCATAAAAAAAGGGTTCTTTAGTGTGAGTTAAAACCTGCCGAACCGATGATTTCGATTGATTTCGAAGCAATTAAGTTCCCCATCCACAGCGGCACAGTGAGTTGTGGATGTCTTGTGCGGGGAGACGGTATTTTTTGTATTCGCGTCCTCGCATCTTTTTAGAAATTTAGAATAGAAACGCATATTTTACTCAACAACAGTAACAATCAACGGAAAGCACAATGAAGAAAAAATATCTGCTAGCCCCGGGTCCTACCCCGGTCCCCGAACATGTCGCCTTGGAAATGGCACAACCCATGATGCATCATCGCACGCCTCAGTTCAGTGCTATTTTTGCGGAAGCCGCATCAGCCGCCAAGTACCTTTTTCAGACGGAACAGGATGTTTTGATTTTAGCCGCAACTGGAACGGGTGGAATGGAAGGTTGTATCACCAATCTGTTTTCGCCCGGCGATAAAGTTCTTGCAGTGAATGGGGGTAAATTTGGCGAACGTTGGGGAAAAATTTCTCAAGCGTATGGAATGCAAGTCGTTTGGATCAATGTCGAGTGGGGACAAGCCGTTGACCCGGCTGTCGTGAAAGCCGCATTGGAAAAAGAGCCCGACATCAAAGGCATTTTGGTTCAAGCATCTGAAACCTCTACAGGCGTTGCGCACCCCATTGAAGAATTGTCAAAATTGACTCGTGATCGTGACGACCTTCTTTTGATTGTCGATGGTATTACCGGCCTGGGTGTTTTTGATTTGCCAATGGATAAATGGGGAATCGATGCAATGGTGACGGGTTCTCAAAAAGCATTGGAATTGCCTCCGGGTCTCGCACTTGTGGCATTGAGTGCAAAAGCGTGGAAATTTGCGGATCAATCGAAATGTCCCCATTTTTACTTCGACTTCAAAAAAGAGAAGAAGAATCTGGCTGATAAGACTTCGGCATATACGCCAGCAGTTTCTCTTGTCATAGGCTTGCGTCGTGTTTTAAAAGACATTCAGGAAGAGGGTCTGGAAAATGTTTTCAAACGTCATGATCGTTTGGCTAGAGCAACTCGCGCGGCAGTTCAAGCCCTGGGGCTCAAGCTCATTGCACCCTCCGCACCTGCCGATAGTCTCACAGGCGTTTTTGTTCCAGAGGGAGTCGATGGCGCAAAATTAGTCAAGAGTCTTCGAGATGATTTTGGGGTAACGATGGCAGGGGGACAAGATCAATGGAAGGGAAAAATTGTTCGAATCGCGCATTTGGGCTATATTGATACCTTCGATACCATCACGGCAATTGCGTCTCTGGAAATGGCTCTGAAAAAACACGGTCACAATGTCGAACTCGGCAAAGGTGTTGCCGCCGCCCAAGAGATTCTTTTAGAAGCCTATTAAAATGGGTAGTGGGCCTTAGTAGAGGCTTGCTGAAAATATTCAACGATGACAGGCTTTGTTTTCGTATTAGCTACGATGGACTTTAGTTTATTGGATCTAGGGCGGGAAGGGCGGTCTACTTGAAGTAAATCAATAGCATTGCGAGCGCGCATAGCCAGTCTGTTTCCCATTGGATTGGGGATCGCAAGTCGCGTATTTTATTAAACTTAAATTATTGCTGGCGGCAATACATACTTCCGCTGGCCATTGGAGTCCGGGAATGAAAGTTTTGGTATCCGACAACCTGTCTGAAAATGGAGTTGATTTACTCAAACAGGAAGATGGAATTGAGGTAGATGTTAAAACAGGCATGTCTGAAGATGAGTTGATCGCAGTGATCCCTGCCTATCATGGTTTGATCGTGCGCAGTGCTACAAAAGTCACGCCTAAAATAATCGAAGCCGCTACCAACCTGAAAGTGATAGGTCGGGCAGGTATCGGTGTTGACAACATCAATCTGGAAGCCGCTGGTAAAAAGGGAATCATTGTGATGAATACGCCGGAAGGCAACGTCATCACGACGGGAGAACACGCCATGGCTCTAATGATGTCGATGTCCCGAAATATTCCTCAGGCCAACGCCTCTGTGCAAAGTGGAGAATGGGCACCCAAAAAATTCATGGGTGTCGAGTTGCACGACAAGACACTGGGAATCATTGGACTGGGACGCATTGGTTCCATTGTTGCAGACCGGGCCAAGGCATTTCACATGAAGGTTGTCGTGTACGATCCCTTTATTCCTCAGGAACGTGCGGCTAAAATGGGTGTTGAAATCGCAGAACTGAAGGACGTCCTTGCACGTGCTGATTTCCTTTCTCTGCATGCTCCTGCAACGGCAGATGGCAGTGCCCTGCTCGGCAAAGCTGAGTTTGACATAGTGAAACCTGGACTTCGTATCGTCAACTGTGCCCGGGGTTCGTTGATTGATCCTGATGCATTGGTACAGGCGATTAAAGATAAAAAAGTAGCACAAGCAGCACTTGACGTATACGTCAAGGAACCTCTGGCGCAAGACAGCGTTTTGCGAGGTGTTCCTGAAATTATTCTTACGCCTCATCTGGGGGCTTCTACCGAAGAAGCTCAGGAAAAAGTTGCCGTAGCAGTGGCAGATCAGATGATTGATTTTCTGAAGTACGGAAACGTTCGAAATGCGGTGAACATGCCATCTATTGATGCAGAAACCTTGAATCGTATTCGTCCTTATTTGACCCTCGGAGAAGAGTTGGGAAAATTTGTCTCTCAATTGGTAGAGGGAGCGGTCGAGAAGGTTGCAATACAATATAAAGGCGATGTTGCAGGCGTGAATGTAGAGCCTATCACGACGTCCATTCTCAAAGGTATTTTGAGTCAGTACGTAGAAGGCCTCAACATGGTGAATTCACCCTTTATAGCCAAAGAACGAGGCATTGATGTTGAGGAATCCAAAAGCAACGAAGATATGGAATACACCAGCACCGTTGCTGTTTCTGTGATCTCAAAAAATGGCGAACGAAGTGTCATGGGAAGTATTTTTGGCAAGGGAGATTCGCGCATTGTAAAGATCGATGAATACCATTTTGAAGCCCTGCTATCAAAGCATATGCTGATTCTTACCAACAACGATGCGCCTGGAGTTATCGGCAACGTGGGCAACATTCTTGGTAAAAATCAGATCAATATTGCAGGATTTCATTTGGGTCGCTTGAAAGAAAAAGACAAGGCCGTATCTGTGATCAATATCGACAGTTCGCCCACCAGCGAAGTCATGCGCGAATTGAAGGATACCCCGAACATACTCAGCGTGAACAGCGTTACCCTCTAAACCGTAAATAGAAGCGGGTAAGATTTGATTGCGAATGTTACCCGCTTCTAAGTTTTAGCATCATTTGTGTGTAAAAGAGTTTATCCTTCCTTAGTAGAATAAAACAGACCGCCTTTATATTTACTCAGCAGAAATAAGAATCGGTGACCGAATGGGAAATACGATCAGTCCAGGAGTTTTACGGCTGGGACGTGTGAGTGAATCCAAAGTCTCGCGGGATTTGTACACCGCTTTGTTCACTTGCCGAAAAAATTCCAGTGACTTTTTAGGCCAGGCCCGAGTGGATGCGAAGCACGGTGTTTTGGAAATAGAAATGTTTAATGACGTATTTTTTGAAAACTTTTCTGTTTCTCGTCCGCAAGTCCTGGAATTTCTGAATGAAAAAATACTCAAGTTGATGGTCGCCGCAGGCCATATTTTGCCGCTGTTTTTAGAACCTGTCGCCACTATGGAAACAGCAGACCTTTCGAGCCAGATTGAGGATGAGTCCTCTGTCCAAGCTCATACGCACGATCTTGTGGCGATTCTTTCCCGATTGAATCGCGACCATTTCGAAGGAAAAATTTCTGCGAAGATATGCTGGGGCAGGGAGAGTGGTTCCAAAAACAATCGTTCGTTTCGTTTTGGATCTTACGACCATCGTTCAAAGCAGATCAGAATACATCCGCGCTTGAAGCAGGCATTTGTCCCAGAGTCCGTGCTGGAGTTGACGGTCTTCCATGAAATGTGCCACCAATGGGCACCGCCTCGGAGAGTGAGAGGACGAGGTTGCTATCATCACGCCGAATTCAAAAGTAAAGAGCGTGAGTATCCACGATACAAGGAAGCGCGTGAGTGGGAAAAGTCCCATTGGAAAAAACTTTTAATTCCACCCGCTTTCAAGAGGGATTGACAAATTGTTTAGAAAAGCAGTCTGGATTGATTTTATCGAATCGCTGTGGCAGGTTGAAATGATTTGATTCCAATTCCTGAAAATTGCTTGAAACAATTTCAAATGCAATCCGAATATTCAACGGGAAGGGTAGCTTTAGAGCTGGGGAAATAGTTGCATTAAAAGTTAATTTCATTTAAATTTGGATCACCATGAAAATGATCAAATGTTACATACAGCACGAAAAGCTCGAAGCGGTTCGAGGCAAACTTTTCGAATTAGGGATTCCCGGAATCACGATCAGTGACATCAAGGGCATAGGCAAGCCGATGCAACAAATGAATTCGACTCCGGGGCAAGTCGTTCCCCAGTTTCATCCGGGAGTTGAAGTCACCATCGTATTGGAAAATGAAGCCGTCAACGAAGTTGTAGATACTATTATTGGCATCACACGGACAGGTGCTTTGGGTGATGGCAAGATTTTCATCCTTCCATTGGAAGACGCTATTCGAATTCGTACCGGACAAACCGGAACCCAGGCACTTTATTGATTTTTATTTTTTGAACAACAATCACACCCTCCCATCATCCTTTGATTTCCGAACGCATCGCTGAAGTTCGAGAAAATATTGAGCGTGCCGCACGTCGATCCGGTCGTACCCCCGATCAGGTGCGCCTGATGGTCGTCACCAAAGAAGTTCCCATAGATAAGATGCGTAGTGCAATCGCCGCAGGAGCCGTTCTTCTTGGCGAAAATAGAGTACAGTCCGCTCGCGAAAAAGTGGAAGAGCTTGGGCGTGAGGGCTTGCAATGGCATCTCATAGGAAATCTGCAAAAAAATAAAGTCAAATACGTTTTCGATCTATTCGATCGGATCGATTCGGTTGACAGTGTGGCACTCGCCGAGGCGATAGATAAGCGTGCGACCCAGTTAGGGGTTGTCATGCCGGTACTTTTGCAAATCAACATTTCAGGAGAAGAGTCCAAGTTTGGTTTGCAACCCGAAGAACTGGAGAAGGCGTTGGACGCGACCCGGGATATGAAGGGAATACGTGTGGAAGGGTTCATGACGATTCCCCCGATGGATCCGGATCCGCAACACGCACGCCCTTACTTTTCAGCACTGAGAGAACTGCGTGACAAATATGCTAAAATGGACAAAAATATTTTGCTGAATGAATTATCGATGGGCATGAGTTCTGATTATGCTGTAGCGATAGAAGAAGGCGCGACACTCGTTCGCGTTGGAACGTCTATTTTTGGAAGCCGATCCCGGTAACGAAAACTCAAGCTAACGAAGACAAAGGAGATCCTCCGTGTTATCCAAAAAAAGAATAGGCTTTATCGGCGGTGGCAACATGGCCGAAGCCATTGTAAAAGGCCTTGTCGCATCAAAAAGCGTCGCATCAAAAAATATTTTGATCGCCGATGTCTCCTCCGAGCGGCTGAATTTTTTACGCAAAGAATACAAAGTAGAAACCGCGTCAAACAATAAAGATGTGACCGAGAAAAGTGACATTGTCATTCTTGCAGTCAAGCCACAGATCATGGATAAAGTTCTGGAAGAAATGCGAGACATTGATCTGGGCAAGAAATTATTGATCTCCGTTGCCGCGGGTTACCCCATTCTTGCAATCGAATCGATTTTAAAAAGCGATCAGGAAAAAAAGAAAGTGCGCGTCATTCGCACGATGCCCAATACACCCGCCCTTGTATTAGAAGGAGCGACGGCGATCACGCCCGGGACCGATGCCGACAAAAACGATTTGAAAATGGCCCACTTCCTGTTCTCATCTGTGGGGAAAACAGTGGATGTGACAGAAAAACAAATAGATGCCGTAACAGGGCTCAGCGGGAGTGGTCCCGCTTATATTTTTATGATCATAGAAGCCCTGGCTGACGGTGGTGTCAAAATGGGGTTGAGCAGAGATGTTGCCAATACCCTGTCGATACAAACCGTTTTGGGGGCCGCAAAATTAGCACAGCAAAGCGGATTGCATCCCGGCGAGTTGAAAGATCGGGTAGCATCACCCGGAGGGACTACGATTGCAGGAATTCATGCATTGGAAAGTGGAGCCCTGCGAGCGACCTTGATGGATGCCGTTGAAGCCGCGGCAATTCGTTCTGAGGAGCTTGGACAGTAGGCCGTAGAATATTCTCTAAGCGTTGCTGAGGGCATACATAGTAAAAAAGCCGTCTCCCGAAAGGAGACGGCTTTTTATTTTGATATGATGGCTCCGGCGACTGGATTCGAACCAGTAACCCTGCGATTAACAGTCGCATGCGCTACCATTGCGCCACGCCGGAATAGTAGTTGATTGTGTAAGTTTTCAGAATAGAAAAATTTTCAAAGAGGCAAATCTTGAATGGTAGAAACTAATTCATATCCTCAATATTGTCAAGCCTAATCAACAATCTTCTCACATTAAAATCGAATTAACTTGTTTTGAACTTAAAAAAGTATAATATTAAGAAATATCGAAAAGCTGATCCATCGAAATCAAAAAAACATCGTGTGTTTTTGAGATTTGTGAGGGGGAAATAGCCTTTCTTTTCGTATATGTAATAATCGAGTTGACAAGATTGCCGGAATTTCTTATTATACCGGGTCCAATTTAGCGTATAGAATCTCAACCAAAGACAGCATAATGAAACTAGCATCGCGTACTATTTCGATTCAAGAGAAAGACATCCAGAAAAAATGGGTCTTGATTGACGCCACCGGCCAATCTTTAGGCAAAGTTGCCGCTAAAGCAGCAGCTATTATACGTGGTAAGACCAAACCAACTTTTACTCCTCACATGGATACAGGCGATAACGTGGTTGTCGTCAATGCTTCCAAGATCAAGCTGACGGGTAACAAGTGGGATGATAAAATTTATTACCGTCATACAGGTTATCCCGGCGGAATCAAATCCAGAACGGCTAAGGAAATTTATGATCGCAAACCGTCTGATTTGATTAAAAAAGCAGTGTACGGAATGCTCCCTAAAAACAGACTGGGACGTACATTGCATCTCAATATACGAATTTATGACGGGAGCGATCATCCACACGTATCGCAAAACCCGGAAACAGTAAACTTATAATTTTACAGCAAGGCCAGGAGCTAAAGAATGACGGAAGAATTTGCAGAGCAGAGTTACGCGACGGGGAAACGTAAGGAATCGATCGCCAAGGTTTGGTTGCAACCAGGCAATGGATCGATCTCCGTCAATGGCAAGAGTTTGAATGAATATTTTTGCCGTGAGTCTCTCTCGGCTATTGTGCAACAGCCGATTCTTGCCGCTAATGGTCAAGGGTCTTACGATATCATTGCCAAAGTTCGAGGCGGCGGTCTTTCAGGGCAGTCTGGTGCGATGCGTCTGGGAATTGCCAGAGCATTGATAGCCTATGATGCCAGCTTGCGTTCAAGCTTGAAGCGTGGTGGTTTTCTGACCCGAGACGCTCGTGAGGTGGAACGTAAGAAGTACGGTCAACCTGGAGCTCGAAAGCGTTACCAATTCTCCAAGCGTTAATCTACGGCAGTGCGCCTTATATCTTTTCCAGTCCTCACCCGAGGGCCTGAGTGGAAAAGTGAATTTCATTCGTCTATCGCTAGGAATTATGACTTGCCTCCTCTTTAAGAGGAGTGCAAGGATTAGCGTAATGTATGGAATAGAGATTCTCCTAGTCATCCATCGCCAACAGGGCAATCATGTATAAAATTGGAATTGCCGGAGCTACTGGATACACCGGTGTTGAACTCCTTCGTATCTTGTCGCGACATCCTGATGTCGAGATCAAAACCCTTACATCTGAAACTTACAAAGGCAAGAGGATAGATGAGGTTTTCCCGACTCTTCGTACTTTTGCAAATCAGGAACTGGTCGAACTCGATTCCCATACAAGCGATGGGCTCGACGTTTTGTTTCTGGCTCTGCCACATACGGCGGCAATGGATGTCGTGCAACGGTTTTTGTCTCAGGATTGTCGTATTGTCGATTTGAGCGCAGATTATCGTCTGCGAAACGCGCAAATTTTTCAAGAATGGTACGCGGTTCCCCATACTCAAACCGAGCTTTTAAAGTCTGCGGTCTACGGCTTGCCAGAATTGTGGCGTGATGCTATTAAAACCGCAAATCTTGTCGCCAATCCCGGATGTTATCCAACCAGTGCGATTCTTGCACTGGCACCTTTGATGCAGGAGGGGTGGGTCGATGTGGAGAATATCATTGTTGATTCAAAATCGGGTGTTTCTGGGGCAGGCCGAAAAGCCTCTCAAGGCACACAGTATTGCGAAGTCAACGAAGGTGTTTCCGCTTATGGTGCGGCCCGGCATCGTCATACTCCTGAGATAGAACAGGAGATATCCGTTCTCGCAGGGAAAGAACTGCAGATTACGTTCACTCCGCACTTGATGCCGATGACCCGTGGAATTTTAAGTACGGTTTATTGTCGTTTGATGAAGGAAACGACATCGGAGAAACTGGTCAAGCATTATCAGGATTATTATGATGGAGAGCCCTTTGTGCGGATATTACCCGCAGGGCAATTTGCCAACACGAGATACGTTTCTGGATCAAATTTCTGCGACATAGGTTTACAGATTGATCATAGGAATGATCGGGTGGTCGTGACCTCGGCGATTGACAATCTGGTAAAAGGTGCGTCGGGACAAGCGGTACAAAATATGAATATCATGCTGGGGCTGGATGAAAAGACAGGTTTGGATTTTGCCCCGGCGTTTCCATAAAAGAGATAGATATGCAAAAAATTAAAGGAAAGTTTCCAAATGTTCCCGGTTTTAAAGCGGGCGGGATTTCCTGTGGAATCAAGGCTAACAATCTGCTGGATCTGGCGATGATCGTTTCAGATCCACCCGCAACGGCCGCGGGTATGTTCACGACCAATCGTGTTCAGGCTCCAAGTGTTGTATTCAGTCGAGGTTCACTCGCAATGAAGCGCAAATACAGTGCGATAGTGGTCAATAGCGGCAATGCCAATGCCTGCACAGGCCCTCAGGGTATGGAGGATTGTCGCAATGTTGCGCGTGCTGTGGCCACTGAATTAGGAGTCTCCACCAAGCAAATTCTGCTTGCGTCCACAGGCATCATAGGTGTTCCCTTGCCCGCGAACAAAATAGTATCGGCCGCACCACAACTGCATCAGGCGGTGTCTGAAAAAGGATGGGATGCCGCTTCGAAAGCAATTATGACCACTGACCTTACTCAGAAGGTGGCAAGCTTGAGTTATCAGCGTTACGGAAAGACTTTTTCACTTGGTGGGATCACTAAAGGTTCGGGTATGATTCATCCCAACATGGCGACCATGCTGGGTTTTATCGTGACCGATGTAGCTATTCGCCCGATCGCTTTGAAAACGGCATTAAAGATAGCCGTTCAACGAACCTTTAATCGCATCACAGTGGATGGTGACCAAAGCACGAACGACTGTGTGATGATTATGGCTAACGGCATGGCTGGAAACGCCGAATTGAATGCTTCTACCCCCGGTTACGATCAATTTGTGGAGTCTTTGACAGAGTTGTGTAAAAGCCTGGCAATACAGATTGTTGAAGACGGTGAAGGTGCGACCAAGTTTGCGACCGTACGTGTGACTGGGGCTAAATCTGAAAATTCTGGCCATCAAGTTGCCAACTCGGTTGCCCGGTCATCATTGTTTAAGACGGCTCTGTTTGGCGAAGATCCCAATTGGGGGCGAATTCTGGCGGCGGTGGGTTATGCAGGAATCCCGTTCAAAGAAGAAGATATTCGAATTTCCCTGAATGATCTCGTATTATTTGAAAACGGAATGCCTACCAAGTCGGCAGGCTCACCCGCATTGAAAAAGAAGATGAAAGCTAAGAACATCGTCGTCGAAATTGATCTGGCCAAAGGACGACATCAGGTAGAAGTTTATACCTGTGACTTGTCTTACGATTACGTAAAAATCAACGCTGACTATACAACCTGATCGATTCCTGCCAAACGTAACCATTCCTGATTAGAATTCCGGGCTATCTCATTGTTCCCCAGAAAGTTGGAGCATGAGATAGCCTTATTTTTGTTCAAGCCCAGATTTCTTCTGCAAATCAATAATGAGTATTAATTTGGAAGGAATTTCATTTTCTTGTGGGGGATGAAACGGTGGGGGGAGGGATGCTGAAAGTTTTAATGCAGAGCGGACTTCAGTCCGCTCTGCATTCATGTTTGCTTATGCGTCGTGGAGTGCTGCGGCCAGTTTCTCGCAGGTAGTTTTTGCGTCACCAAAGATCAGGGAAGCATTGTCTGCGGTAAAGAGCGAATTGTCCACGCCCGCGTACCCGGCTTTCATTGAGCGCTTGCATATGAATACCAATCGCGCTTTATAAGCGTCGATGATAGGCATTCCATACAAGGGACTCGATTTCAGCGTCTTGGCATCGGGATTAACAACGTCATTCGCACCAATAATGAGAGCGACATCCGTTGTTGAGAATTCACTGTTGATTTCTTCCATTTCCTGAACAACATCGTAAGGCACATCTGCTTCTGCCAGCAAAACGTTCATGTGGCCTGGCATACGCCCGGCAACCGGGTGAATGGCAAATTTTACTTCTACGCCTTTTGATTGCAGTACTTCCATCATATCCTTAACGGCATGCTGAGCCTGGGCGACTGCCATCCCGTATCCGGGGATGATGATTACTTTGCTGGCATTGGCCATCATGAATACGGCATCGTCGACAGCGGCTTCCTTAACGCCCTTCTGTCGTGCCGCAGCCATTGGGTCGTCACCTGCTCCAGCCTCGGCTCCAAATCCGCCAAGGATAACGCTGATGAAGGATCGATTCATCGCCTTACACATGATGTAAGAGAGAATCGCACCGGAAGAACCAACGAGAGCACCTGTGATGATCAACAGAATGTTGTTCAGAGTGAAACCGGTTGCCGCCGCCGCCCACCCCGAATAGGAGTTGAGCATGGACACAACAACAGGCATATCCGCTCCACCAATGGGGATGATGAGGGTGACACCCAGAACAAATGAAATCACTGTCAAAATGATTAAAGCCGTGAAATTGTCGGTTGCGACAAATATAACGCCCAGAATCAGGATGATGATGGCCATTGCGGCGTTGACCATGTGTTGCCCTTTGAAAACCACAGGGGCAGAATCCAGCAATTCCTGAAGTTTTCCAAAAGCAATGACAGATCCGGTAAAAGTCACCGCACCGATGAAAGCACCGAGAAACAGTTCTATCATCAAAACGCCGTTGATGTTGCCTGTGGCCCGATGTGACAGATAGGTGCCAATGGCTACAAGTACAGCCGCCAATCCAACCAGACTATGGAAAGCCGCTACCAGTTGAGGCATGGCTTTCATATCAATTTTCTTGGCGATAATGATACCGATAACGGCACCGATGGCCAAAGCTAAAATTATTAGAAAGAAGCCTTTAACGTTTGGATCAAACAAGGTTGTAAAAATAGCGATGCCCATACCGAGCATTGCCATTGTATTTCCTCGCCGAGCCGATTCGGGGTGGCTGAGTCCTTTCAAACCAAGCGTGAACAAAACGCCGGATATCAGATAGAAAAATGCAAATACGTCTGCGCTCATGATAAATTTTCCTTGTTACTTCTGTTTTTTAAACATGGCTAACATTCGACGTGTGACCATGAAACCGCCGAAAACATTGATCGAAGCGAGTAAAGCACCAAAAAAGCCGAGGTAGGTTACATCCTGTCCAGTTTCGCTGGCAACAATCAGTAATGCTCCTACGACAATGACCCCGGATATTGCATTGGTGACCGCCATCAAAGGAGTGTGCAATGCCGGTGTTACATTCCAAATGACATGATAACCGACAAAACAGGATAGAATAAATACGATTAACCCTGTCATAAACGGTGAAAGACTTGCACCGTCTCCTGACGCTATTGTGGACATGGCCATGATCTGGGCACTTAATGTCATTTTAATTTTCCTCTTAATGCAAAATTATTAAGACTTACTTCTTTTTAAAACGCACTTCCCCATTGTGTACAGCCAAGGAGCCCGCAATGATTTCATCCTCAAGGTCTAAAACCATTTCGGGGGTCTCGCCTGCTTTGATCACGAGAGCAAGTAGATTGGTCAGGTTTCTCGCGAAAAAATCACTGGAGTCAGAGGGCATGAGTGAAACAAAATTTGTCACACCGACTATGATGATACCGTGTTTGGTTGTCACTACTCCCTTTTCAGTCAGTTCGCAGTTGCCACCATTTGGTGCGGCCAGGTCGACAATCACCGAGCCGTGTCTCATTCCCTCAACAACCGCAGATTTGATCAAAACAGGTGCGGGTCTACCGGGTATAAGGGCTGTGGTGATAATGATGTCGGCGGTCTTCATCTTTTCAGCCAGTCCTGCTTCTTGGCGGGCTTTGGCTTCTTCAGATAATTCTTTTGCGTAACCACCTTCGCCAGCTCCCGATTCACCAAGATCAATTTCAATGAACTTGGCACCGAGGGACTGTACTTGTTCTTTAACTTCTGGGCGAACGTCGAATGCTTCTACGTTTGCACCCAAACGTTTAGCTGTCGCAATTGCCTGTAATCCGGCAACGCCAACTCCAAGAATGATTACCTTTGCAGGTCTAGCTGAACCGGCGGAGGTCATCATCATTGGGAAAAACCGCCCGAACCGATTGCTTGCTTCCAGAACAGCACGATATCCTGCAATATTAGCTTGCGAGGAAAGCACGTCCATAGACTGGGCTCGGGAGATTCGGGGAATCAATTCCAAGCCGATGGCAGATGCACCGGATTTTGAAAGATTCTCCAGATAACCATCGTCAGAAAAGGGGTCGATCAATGATATTACCAGACTATCTTTAGAGAGACCGGAAATATCGTCTGATTCAAGACGGTTTACCTTTAATACGATTTTGGCAGACAAAGCAGTTTTACGGTCAACAATCTCCGCACCTACAGCCTTGTAGCTTTCGTCAGAAAAATGAGCACGATCTCCGGCTCCTGTTTCGATCAAAAACTGAATGCCTTTATTTTTGCTTAAAAACCTTTTTATTGAGTCCGGGGTCGCCGCTACGCGATTTTCCCCCTCACTCGTTTCTTTGGGTACGCCAATCCTCATTTTCGTAGCCTATACTTTTTTTAGTGAAGTTTGAAGTAAAGGGAAGATCATAACGAAATCGAGAAGAAGGTCAACAAAAAATTTCCATTTAACCGTTAAAATTTAAAAAATGCATTATTTGAGCGAAATTTCTTTTATATGAAGTGATTTTACTCATTGCTCTATGTGTCTGAATATTTGATGTATTTATATTTGAAATTAGGATAATATTTTGTATTCGGAATAATTTTGCATGTTATAATTCTTAATAAGTTGTTATTTTAATTGGATATTAATTTTAACTCTTAAATTTCCGAATCATGAATATTTTGATTTTCCAGTGATGATTGATGCAAAATTCCTGTGTTTTGATTGCGAGAGGATTCATTCCTATGTTGGTGATATTGACAATGTTATGGGGAATGATTGCATCTACCGCGGAAGCCAGGCGTCGTCATCCAGAGAATTTTTATCAGAAGCTGTGGTGTGATGAAGCTGGAGGTATTCTGGAATTTCAGTTGAAAGATCGAACCCGGGTGGATTGCCTGACCAGTCAATATGCGATTGAGTTCGACTTTGGTTCAAAGTGGGCTGAAGCATTGGGGCAGGCTTTGCATTATTCCCTTATGACGGGGAAGAAGCCTGGCATCGTTCTGATTCTTGAAAATGAAAAGGACAAAAAGTATTGGGGTCGGTTGAACAAAGTCATTCAGAGATACGGTTTGAAAATACAAGTCTGGTCGATCGGTCGTTCTGGTGAGAAGGAAGGTTGAGGGCTGGTGAAGAATATTTAATCCATGTCGTCGAACACGCCGGTGGCGAGACTCTTGAATGCGGTTCGCGCTTCTTGTTCAGCACGGGTCACCCCCCCGCCATAATCGTTGTTATCTACAAACTGCAGGACAGGGGCCATTTCTGGATGGCGTTTCAGGTACAGTTTGGCCATCAGTTGTACGGTGCGCCTGTATTTTGGGTGACCGGCTTTTTGTGAGCGCAACTCGGTCAGATGTCCCATCTCCCGCAAGTTCATTCCCATGTTCCATCTTATGAAATGATTGAACAGGGCCGCGTACTGTGCTTCGCGTTCCATCCCGGCATGCATCAGATCGCCGTGGAGTGATTCGGCGCGTTGGAAGCATTCGCGAACCACTTCCTCTTTTCCAATCTCAATGATTTCTTCCGGGATGGAGTAACCGAGGTCCACGCCGAGATCCTGTCTTTGCTGGGTCAACATACGGTGTCTTTGCAAATCTCGATACTCTGCAAATCCGGCAATGATATCGAACTGAATGGGATAACCGGTTTCAAGGGCTCGACCGGGCCGGTCCCGTTTGCTTTGCCGTTTGCCAATATAGGTGGAAAAGATTTCCTGTTTGCGTGTATCGGGAAGCTTTGCCACGATTTGACGAATTTGTCGCGTGGGGTGTCTTGTCAACGGGAACAGCATTCCTGTCAGTAAATTGGTTTGAAAGTCTTCTTCTTTATCTTCAAGCAGGTCGACTTCGGGATTGTTTGAAACCGAAATTCCCTGGAATATCTCTTTGCTGAGTTTGCGCATGGCACGATCATTCTGCGCGAGGTATTCGTTGCGTTCGGCTCTTTTCACAAAGGTGGGAATGTAAGTGTCGAGAGCCGTTCTTATCTTCCCTGCAAGGACGTGACATTCTTTCAAATCCTGAGTCAATAATTTGGAGATGAGCCCTGTAAAAAATCTTCCATTGCCGACCAATCCCAGATTGGCCTTGGCGCAAGCGGGAAGGATACAGCGGATGACATCGCAGGCCGCGCTCCGAATCGTGAATCCATAAGCCAGGTTAAAAGCTTTGAGTTCGCCATCCGTTTTCAGATCGGAGTGTTTTGCTTTTTTGGTTTTTCCCAAGTGTTCGACGTCAATTTCAAATTCATCTTCAGGCAGTTTTTTTCTGAAGTGGTTTTGAATGGGTTCCACCAAATCGGCGTAAGTTTCAAAAATATGGTCCATCGTCGAACGGAATTTTTCATTCAAATTTGAGGCTTCGATATCAGGGGGGACCACGTAACGCCAGCGACCGTCTCTTTTTTGATCGTACAAAACGTAGCGTGTGGATTCTTCGATAGGGGAACCACCAATTCGGCAGTCTTCAATTATTTTTGCGGTCAAGTTGGAGATATTTTCAATGCATATAGGTGCCACAGCGAGTTCAGCGACAGACTCGTCGCCGAATTTATTGATGACCCGATCGACCAGTTGCGCGCCTTTGCTGATGTTGGGGGTTCCATCCGCATTCAGAAATTCGCGTGCAACGGTTTCCTTGAATCCTGTGGGTGCCCGGCTATAACGTGCGAGTGCGGCACCAATCACTTCTGGATTGAGGTTTTTTAGAACGAAAACATCTGCGTCTACGTCGGAGACATAAGGCCGCAGAATTTCGCGTTCATGGTCTGTTAAATCGTCTGCACGTTTAGGAGGCATCGCGTGGGATGTTTTGAAAGATTATGGTTTGTTAAATAGTTGTGTATCAATTCGACTGACTGTCGGCATCCATCGCACACCGAAATCCGGTGTCATTGAATCGGACATCGGGCAAACTCCAGCGCCGCAGGTTCGATCTCAAACTGTCATCAAAATTGACCCAAGAGCCACCGCGCGTGATTTTGAAGTAACCATCTTTAGGGCCTTTGGGATTTCTTGTGGGGCCATCTCGATAATAATTGCGTTCGTACCAATCGTCGACCCATTCCCATGCGTTTCCTGCCATGTCATGGATTCCATAATAGGAAACACCGTTTCGGTAACTGCCGACATTGGTCATCGTGTAATACCCGTTCCATTTCCTATGATAGGTCGCACGGTTTTTAGGAGACGCACTTCCCCAGGGATACAGGTTGCCGTTGGGACCGCGTGCGGCTTTTTCCCATTCGGCTTCGCTTGGCAGACGCTTGCCACGCCAACGGCAATAAGCATCCGCATCGTGCCAACTCACTTGGGTGACGGGCTGTTTGGCGGCTAGTTCGGGAAAAGTATTATCTTTCCAGATATTTCCACCCCAGCAACTTTCTGTTTTGCAGGTTTCGTCCAGTGCTGGCCGGTGGCCAGTGGCGAGGACAAATTCAAGGTATTGTTCATTGGTCGTCTCGTAAATATCAATCCAATAATTGTCAATATGCAATTGACGGTATGGCATCTCATCTTCAAACCACCAGAGGGCGCAAGTTCGGTCGTGTTTTTTGCATTGTGAAAGGTACTCTTTGACTTGGTCAAAAGTGGATCCCATGTGAAAACTTCCGGTGGGAATTTTTCTCATGTTTATATGAGGATCCTTGCCGGATGGATTTTCTTTTGCAACGGCAACCGCAATGTCATTTTCTTCAATAGATTCCTCCCCGATTGCGGTGAGATTTTCCTGAGCGTGCAATAAAGTCCCGGTTCCTTGCGAAAGGAATGCGGTTGCGACAAGAAAAAACAATGACAAACTAGTGGAAAAAAAATTCTGCATTCAATTCTATTAAAATATTCTGAGTGTATTCAGGAGGAAGTTTTAATTGTTGCTTGAGGGTGTATCGTCCCTGAATCGAGCCATTTCCTTGCCGTGAATATAAAACAGCGCAAAGCCCAAGACCATGTTGACGGTGTATATGTTTACAAATTTACTGTGAAAACGATCGAATTGTATCTGTAATTTTTGGTCTTCAGGATTTGCCTTTTTGAGCGCATCCACGGCATGCATTTCGGGACGAAGAACGCTTCCCATGTAAATGGCAAGGGCGATCATAATCCCTAAAATGACCTCACGAGTCCATCGTTTTTTAGTTACAACGTGAATCTTGTAGCCGGATTTGGAATATTTTTGTACCAGAAATTTAACCAGCTCTGCTGTCAGCATCAATCCTATGCAAGTGTAAATCACGTGGACATTAAAAACATCCATGATCTTGTTCATGATTTCGCTGGCTTTGAGCGGATTATCTTTCAAATTGACCCGAACCATGATTTCTACCAGGATGCCGAGAAGGAACATGCCTCCCACCCAAAGTGAAAGGCCAAAGAGGTAGAACATATTGAAGGTGCTGATCAAACGTTTCATAATTTTATTTTATATGTGAATGAAGCGGTATTTTAAAGTGCCATTGTTAGCTGAAACGCCTTTCTAGCGTCCGCCAGAGACTCGCTTGCGCAGGCCTTTGAAACTGTCTTTGAGGGCTTGTTTGTCCCTTTCTCTTGCGGCGACTACTTCCGGCTTGTCTCCCCCAAACCAGGATTTGACGGTGGTTCCCACCTTATCGCGGTTGACTGTGTTGAGGATGGACAGATAGATCACTCCGTACATTACAGCAAATGTATATAAGAACAGGGGTACAAAAGACCGTATTCTTTTCTTTTCCTCAGGTGATTTGTCAGTCCAAAACTTTTGCCAGAGACTTCTCTTTGGGGCAGAGTCTTTATTTTCAGAATTTGTCACAGTATTTCACAGAGTTGTATCGTAAAAGAACATTTGCAAAAAACTGCATCATATCAAAATCGTTAATCGTAAACAAGGCAGTAAGATTATACGAAAAATGGAGTCTGCAACGGTTTTTTCTAGAAAAATGGGTAAAAGACCCTTTAGAGATGGTGGGAGAAATATTCATACAGGGACAGAAACGGCCTTAGCTTGCCCAATCTCTTGGCAGACTGGAGCTGTATATTCCTGAGATCGCTCGGTGCATTTTTACTTTAAAGAGACCGAAGTCCCGATCCTTATTTGAAAGTTCTTCTGTGAGCGTTCTAGTGCCTGTATGTTATAGTATTTTTTTCATTTTCCAGGAGGTGGGTTTGTTAGAAATTCAGTCCCTTAAAAAGCTCAAGGCCGAGGTCGATTGTCCCGGCTCTAAAAGTTATACCAACCGGGCTTTACTCATTTCCGCGCTTGCGGAGGGGTGCAGTCGTTTGGAAAATCCGTTGTTCAGTGATGACACGCACTATATGAGTGTTGCCCTCAATCTGTTCGGTGCGAAGGTCGTTCAGGAAAACGAGGGCTTCACGGTCACGGGGACCGGTGGGAAATTACGGGCTCCCGGTGAAGATATTTTTGTTGGCAATGCGGGAACGGCGATGCGCTTTCTGACCACTTTTTCTGCTTTGGCTCCGGGAACAACGATTCTGACTGGCAATGAGCGTATGCGCGAGCGACCGATTTCGGATTTGCTCACGGCCTTGAACGCTTTGGGGGTTTCGGCACGTTCGATGGAGAATAACGGTTGTCCTCCGCTTGAGATCAAGGGCGGGGGTGTTTCCGGTGGGAAGGTTGAAATCGCGGGCAACAAGAGCAGTCAATATCTCACTTCTCTGCTGTTATCGGCCCCTTGTTTTAAAGGTGAAACATGTATTCGCATTTTGGGGGATTTGACTTCCAAACCGTACGCGGATTTGACTCTCGATATTATGTCGGCATTCGGGGTTCGTGTAGAAAATGAGAGCTATCGTGAGTTTCGTGTGCCTGCGAATCAATGCTATCAGGCGCGAACTTATGAGGTGGAAGGGGACTGGTCGAGCGCGAGTTATTTCTTTGCCTCGGCCGCTGTCAGCGGGGGGGAGGTCGCGGTCAGGAGGTTGAACCCACACAGCCCACAAGGGGACAAACAATTTCTATTTGCTCTGGAGCAAATGGGTTGCGGGATAGAAGTCAGCGAAAAAAAAATAGTGGTCAAGGGAAACCCCTTGCACGGAATAAACATCAATATGAATACCATGCCTGATGCTGCCCAGACTCTGGCGGTCGTGGCTTTGTTTGCGAAAGGGAAAACGACGATCACGGGGATTGCGAATTTGCGCATTAAAGAAACCGATCGCATCTCAGCGTTGGCTAACGAGTTGTCGCGTCTTGGTGCGAAGGTGATTGCGGGCGACGATTATTTAGAAATCGAGCCGGGTGTATATTCAGGTGCAGAAATCGAAACTTACGATGATCACAGGATGGCGATGAGTTTCGCCGTCGCGGGTTTGAAGATACCCGGTATAAAAATCAAAAATCCCAAGTGCGTGGACAAGTCTTTCCCCGATTTTTTCGAGCGTTTTAAAAAACTTTATGAGTGATACCGGCAAAAGCAATTCATTGATTCACGAAAAAAGTCCCTACCTTTTGCAACACGCTTACAATCCAGTTGACTGGCGGCCCTGGGGAGATGATGCTTTCCGCGAAGCAAAGGAGCGGGGCGTTCCCGTTCTTGTCAGCATCGGTTACGCGACCTGTCATTGGTGCCATGTGATGGAGCGTGAATCGTTTGAAGATCCTGAACTGGCGAAGCTTCTGAATGCCAATTTTGTCTCCATCAAAGTCGATCGCGAGGAACGTCCAGATGTGGACGGTGTTTATATGAAAGCGATACAGGCATTGGGTCAGCAAGGCGGCTGGCCGCTCAATGTCTTCACGACGCCAGAGGGTATTCCGTTTTATGGCGGCACCTATTTTCCCCCGGTACGGAAATTCAATCTGCCGTCCTTTTCTGATGTTTTGAAATTTCTCAACAACACCTGGCTCAACGAGCGTGAAAAGGTTGACAAGCAAGGCCAGGCATTGATTGTGTACATCAAGAAATCTTCACGCGATGAAGTGAACGGTGGCTCTCTCGACGAACTTACGTTTGGTGGTGAGGACAAGGCAACGGAGCTTTACGGACGGCATTATGATTCGCTAAATTATGGATTCACCTTTCAGCAGAAAAATAAATTTCCTCCCTCTATGGGATTATCACTTCTCCTGCGCCACTACCGACGAACCGGTGCTGAGGAAAGTTTGAAAATGGTGGAGAACACCCTTCGAGCCATGAAGAACGGCGGCATCTACGATCAGATCGGTGGCGGTTTGTCGCGTTACAGTACCGATTACAAATGGCTGGTTCCGCATTTTGAGAAAATGCTTTACGACAATTCTCTGTTCGCCCTTGCGTTGATCGAGCTTTATCAAGTCACCCAAAATAAGGAATACGCCGATCACGCCAATGATGTGTTTCAATACATTGACCGGGACATGACATCGCCCGAAGGCGCATTCTACAGTGCCGAGGATGCGGACAGTGAGGGTGTGGAAGGCAAGTTCTATGTGTGGACACAGGAAGAAATTCAAGAGCTTCTGGGGCGGAAAACTGCCGGGGTCGCCATGCCTTTTTACAACGTTGTTCCCAGTGGAAATTTTGAAGGCAAAACGATTTTGAATGTGACACGATCACAAACACAACTGGCAAAAGAATTGAGTCTTCCTGAATCGCTGGTTAGAGAAGAAATTGCCAAGGCCCGCGAGATTCTTTTGAGTACAAGAAGCAAACGCATTCGGCCCCTGCTGGATGATAAGATACTGACCTCCTGGAATGCATTGATGATCACTGCGATGGCGCGGGCGGGTCGGGTTTTGGATGATGCCGACCGTATTGCTAAAGCACAACGCAGTCTGGAATTTATTTTTGAAAAACTGCTGACTCCAGAAGGCAAGCTGTTACGGCGCTATCGCGATGGACAGGCGCGTTTCGATGGTTATCTTTGTGACTATGCATCGCTTGCGGTGGCTTGTCTGGAAATGTATGAAGCGAGTTACGATCCCAAATACATCCTGCGTGCCAAGGCTCTGATGGACCGTGTTGAGGAGCAATTTGCTTCTGAAAAGGGGGCGTATTACGAGACAGCAAGCGACGGAGAATCACTCATTATCCGGCAGATTTCCGGTTACGATGGCGTGGAGCCATCAGGCAACAGTGCGGCGGCTTTGGCTTTTATCAAACTTTCTGCTTACCTGGGTTCGCCAGATTATTTATCCAAAGCAGAAAAAATATTTTGCGCGTTCTACGAGGACTTGTCAGAATACGGACTGAATTCTTCCTATATGTTGCAAGCTTTGCACTTGTATCTTGGTGGGATCAAAGAAGTTGTGCTGATAGGCAAAAGAAATGATTCGGCGACGGACGAGATGTTGTTTCATATACGTAAAGGGTTTTTCCCCAATGCGGTATTTGCTTTTGCTTACGAAGATGAAGTTTCGGGAACAAATATTCCGCTACTTACAGGCAAAGCATTGGTGGACGGCAAGCCTACGATTTACGTTTGTCGACTGGGTTCCTGTTTGAGTCCGGTGCACAGTATTGAAGCACTGAATCAACAATTGCAATATGAAGATGTTTGAGTTTCTGTTGTTGTGGTAAAATACGTTTTTAAAAACCTTTCAAAAAATACGTCATGCGAAAACAATTCATTGACTCTATGATATCGACTTGCCTTCAAGGGGAAGGCATTTCTCAAGATCAGGCTCTGGCATTGGAGACCCTGGATACGCAAGAACTGGAATATTTGTATGAGGGCATTGAGACCGTCCGCACTGCATTCAAGGGGGACGAGGTCAAAATCTGTTCCATCGTCAACGCTAAAGCAGGGCGCTGTCAGGAAGATTGTTCGTTTTGCGGACAGGCCAGCAAGTTTTCAACAGATAGCCCCGAATACGGTTTGCTGGATGTGGAGTCTATCGTAACTGCCGCCAAGGAAGCAGAAGCTTTTGGCTCGAACGAATTCTCCATCGTCACATCAGGCACCGCACTGGACAAGCGCGAGGAACTCGATCGTGTGATCGAAGCGATCAAACGGATCAAGGCCGAGACTCAGTTGGAGGTGTGTTGCTCACTGGGTTTGATGAGCAAGGAACATCTGGTCGAACTCAAAGAAGCGGGTTTGGACCGATGTCACCACAATCTGGAAACAGCGGCCAGTCATTTTGAAAAGATTGTGACGACTCATACCTATGAGGATGAAAAACAGGCGATTCAAAATGCCAAGTCTGCAGGATTGAAGGTCTGTGTCGGAGGCATTTTTGGTATGGGCGAAAGCTTTGCCCAACGTGTGGAATTGGCGTTCGATATTAAAGATCTGGAGACGGAAACCTTCCCCATCAATTTTCTCAAACCGCTCGAAGGAACAGCTATGGAAGACATGGGTTTGATGCCAGTGGAAGAAGCACTGCGCACGATCGCACTCCTTCGCCTGACTTTGCCGAAGATTGATTTGTTTGTCTGCGGCGGACGCGAAGAGGTGTTCAACGGCTGTCAGGAAAAATTATTTTCTGCGGGAGCCAATGGGATTCTGGGTGGCAATTATCTGACCACTAAAGGGCAGGACCCGAAAAAAGATATTGAGATGATAGAACGACTGGGTTTGCGGCCGGTTTACGAATCCGCTTAGTCGGGCTATTCCGAATGTTTATTGCGCCTGTTCTTTACAGAGCAGGTGCAAAGCTTTTACCTTCCTTGCTATAAAATACTTCCACTTCCTGCAAAAAAAAACTACGCATTCGGAGCTTGAATGATGGCCAGATATTGTGCGCCGAGCGGAAGCCATTCCATACGCGATTCCAAAGGCGCGAACCACGACAAGCTTTTGGGAAAAAATGAGGTGTAAAGAATTTTAACGGGTTGCGAACTTGATTGTCGCAATAGAGCTTTCATTTTTCGGGCCGGGATCAATATCGCATCGCGGTCAAATTCGCAATCGCGCACAATTTTTCGAGTGACTGGGTTGAGTGGGTTGTGTTCCCAAACAACGAGAGAGCCTCCGGGCGCGAGAACGTTCTTGAGGTCTTGTAATTGGCTTGAATGTTGCGCGGGGGGAATGTGATGAAAGACGTTGGCCGCCAGAATGAGTTGATAGGATTTTTGTTTCCAGTCAGTTTCCTCAAGGGAAAAAAAATCACAAACGCTGTTTTGTTTTGCCTGATGGATCATCTTCGGGGAGGCATCGACTCCCACATAGTGAGCCGTTGGGAAATACTCGGAAATTTGTTCGCTCGTTCTTCCGGCACCGCATCCAAAATCCAGAAAATTAAAAGGACTGTCCAGATTTTTACCAAACAGGGACTGTAACCTTTTAAGCTTGCACCGTAAGAAATGATCGCCTTCATAGCCCGTAATTTTTATCGAATCGTTCAGCAGATCAGAATAGGATTCTGAGTAACGATCGAAGAGCTGTTCCGGCGTCGATTTCATGACGGTAGTTTTGGGAATCGGTACAGGCAAGATACCTTTTTCAGGATGCTTTTAGTTTTAGAATGAATTCCTTGTATTTGGCATTGTCTGGTTCTGCGGCAAGAGCTTTTTGAATATTAGCTCGTGCAGATTGGATGTCATTTTTTATGCGTTGGACATCCGCCAGTTGATAATAAGCTTCGGTGTAGAAAGGGTTGATTTTCAAAGATTGATCGAAAGCTGAAATGGCCTTTTCTAATTGATTCTGATCTTTGTAGACCATCCCGAGGTTGAACTGAGCCAGTAGGCCACGGTCATTTAATTTCAGGGATTTGGTTAGAACTTCTTCCGCTTTGTCGTAATTTTTTGTCTTTCGATAAACCTCGGCGAGGTTGTCCAAAAAAAGAGTGTTGCCGGGTGCCCAGTCCATGGCTTTTTCATAGTATTGAATGGCTAAATCGTATTTTTCTTCTTCTTTGTAGAGATTTGCAAGATTATTCAGTGCCTTGGAGTCATCGTCATTGGGTAGAAGATCAATGGCTTTTTCCCAGTCGATTTTGGCCTGCTTTTTATCACCCAATGAATAATTGGCCATTCCAAGATTGATGTAAGATTGCGTGTTTTTTGGGTCCAGTGCAATGGATTTCGTGAAAAGCTCTTTTGCCGGTTCGTATTGCTTCATTGCAAACTGGATGAGCCCTTTTTTTCGATAATATTTTGCTTCGCCGGGATTATTTGTGATGGCCAGATCAAATTCTTCAAGAGAGTTGTTCAAAAGAGAATTTTGGGCAAACTCCAGGCCCAGACGATAATGCGCTTCAGCCTGTTCCTTGTCGATCTGGGTTTCAGGGGAACCACAAGAGACCAGAAATAAAGCAACGATAAAAAATAGAGCTGAATGTTTCATGGGGTAATCGGGCAAAGAGGAGAGGGTTGAAAAAAAAAGAGGCCGACCAGAATGGCCGGCCTCTGAAAAGCTTGATCTAAAATCAAGAGGCACTAACTAAATAGATTAGTTGATACCGCTTGTAGAGTCGTGCAAGTCACCAATGAACTCCATGGCAAAACCGTTGGTTTGGCCGGATTGGTTCAAAACAACTACACCCCAAAAAGACAGTTGGGTGATGTCACGTGTACCATTACCGGCACCAACAGACGTTGTTGCCGTGGGTGATGTTGCAACGGGGGTGAATCGCAAACTGCCTGCTCCCGCGGTAGTCGCGGAATTAGTCACAGGAATACCCGCACTAGCAATGGTGTTACCCGTGCTAAAGATAAATACACGAGCGGTGGTTCCTGCATCAACCGTAAAACTGACCGATCCCAATGAAGAAGCATCGGTCCTGTTCAAAGCTTCAACAAATACACCGATCTGTGAAGCCATGTTGGACAGAGATGGATGGGATACAGCAACGAAGGAATAGTCGTCACTGCTATTCGCCTGGAAATACGGGGAAATGACCGCTGTACCTGCCAGTGGATTTACCGCATAGGCTTTCCCGGTACTTAAGCTAAAAAAAGTGACCAGAGCAAGGATCAGAAATCCTCGCGCCTTCAGCTTGGTTGTCATTATAATATGTTCTCCTGATATATATATCTAAGATTGAATTAAGTTCAAATTTATTGCGCAATTGCAGTTAAAAAATAACACGAGGATTTTTTCCGGGAGCCTCCTTTCAGCAAAATAATTCACCATTATACATAAATAACCTTCTACTAATTGTCGTCTATATTATTAAACTATTTCGATAAAGTCAAGATTCTTAGAATGAAAAGACTTGTAATTTATTAAAGAGTTTCCTGGAAGTAGTACTTCCCTTGATTCATTTTTTCCTTTAATATCAATAGCAAGTTCTTGATGATGCCTGCTTCTCGGTCAATGTGGTTAGAGCTGGCTTCATATGCTGATCGTCATAAAAGTATAAAAACTTTAATTAAATTTTAATAAAAATTTCATTTGAGCCGTTTGGGATCTTAGTTTTTTTACAGGCATTAAAAACAGTCTCATGGTATTGAAGATAGTATATGTCTATATATTTGAATAAAATGCTTTTGTGTGTGTTGCTGGTCTTGGCGGGAGGAGCCTTGCTGGGCGGATGCACCAGTGTCCCCGATTTAAAGAATATTCCTGAAGCTTCAATTGAGGACCGAAGTGCGGCCCGGAAGAAATTTCTTGAGGGGCGACAATTCTTATCTTTAAAGATGAACGCCCAGGCTCTTGAAAGTTTTGTGGATGCCATTAAGCTTGATCCTGGAAATGCTTCCTATTACTTTGCGGCAGGGGAAGTAAATTTTTCCGAAGAGCGATTGGATGCTGCAGAAAAATATTTCAAGTCGGCACTACAGATTGATCCTCGTTCCAAAGGAGTTTCTCGGGAATTGGGTCGCTTGTACATGTCGAAAGGGATGTGGGAAGAAGCGATCCAGAATTTTAAGCAGGATATAGAAATATCTGGAACCACATTTCCTCACGAGGTTTACAATTGGCTTGCACTGTCTTATTATCAATTAAATCAATTTGACAATGCTGAACGCGAATGGTTGACGGCCTTAAATTTCAGGGACAATGCAGATATTCGTTACAATTTGGGGATAGCCTATAAATCCAGGAAGGAATACGATAAGGCACTAAAGTCATTTGTTGCGGCTACACATTTGAATCCCGAATTTGTTTCTGCGCACTTCGAAGCGGCAATCCTTTTATACGGCAAACAACAATGGCTGGGTGCAAGGCAACATTTTGAGGAAGTGATTCGTTTCGATCCTAAAGGAGAGATGGCAATTCTTTCTCGCAAATACTTAAATGAGATGGTGGAATAATAAAAAACATGCAGGGTAATTTTGGTAGTTTTTTGAAAAGCGAACGCGAATTACGAGGTATTTCACTTGAGGAAATTTCGGATGTTACTAAAGTTCGACTTACCTTTCTCAAGGCGATAGAGTCAAATAATTTTGATGAATTCCCAGGTGAAGTATTTATTAAAGGTTATATTCGCTCGTACGCCAAGGCGATTGGTTCTGACGTAGATGAAATTTTAAATATTTATGACGATGAAATAGGACGGGATAGAAAAGAAAAAATTCTGGAGCGTGAAAGGAAAGCACTTGAGGCTTCGGGAGGCGATGGAAGTTTCTTAAAATTTATTTTTTCTCTGGCATTGTTGATTGTGGTTGGCGCAGGCATTTATTTTGTATTTTATAATTTACCAGATGACGGAAAAACAATGGTGGAGTCGGCAGGCGAATCGGAAAAACTATCGGTTGAAAAGTTTCCAGATTCCCCCCTTCCTCGGCCAGTGGATTCTTCCGTGAAGGTGGAAGCCGAGTCTTTGGGTGAGACAATACCTTCCTCTGAAAACAGTGGTGAAGTTGAGGCAGTCAAGCAGACGCAGTCAACGCCGACGGCTCAAGCGCAATTGATCGTAAATGATGAACAGGTAAAGAAAGAGGCGACAGCACCGGAAGAGCCTGTACTACCGTCTGCGGTGAATACTTTACATTCTCTGCAAATTCAGGCAAAAGAAAAGTCGTGGTTTAGTTTGACTATAGACAATCTCACAGAAGAAAAATTTATTTTGCCGGCAGGAGCTCAAAAACAGTTCTCTGCAAGTGATAATTTTAAAATAACAATCGGTAACAGGGCGGGGGTGGTGTTGGTTTTAAATGGAAAGCCTGTGGTTATCCCCCCTGGGAAGCAGAATGTGGTTCGCGATTTTATTATTAACCCGAAAAAAGAAGAGTGATCCGTGGCGAAAATAGACGCTTTTTTTAAATTAATGAACGATGAAGGTGCCTCCGACTTGCACTTGGTCGCGGGTTCTCAGCCGGTACTTCGTATTCATGGAGACATGGAGCGAGTCAAGTTCAAGGTAATGGAAAATGACGAGCTCAAGGCCATGTTGTATGAAATCGCACCTGAAAATAAAATCAAGGTATTTGAGGAAACCGGCGATGTGGATTTCGCTTATGAAATCCCAAATCTGGCGCGTTACCGAGCTAACTTTTTTCAGCAGAAATGGGGAGTTGGAGCTGTATTTCGAGAAATCCCCAGCACGATTCTGACTTCGGAGCAATTGGGATTGCCTTCAGTAATCACGAAACTGTCCATGTTGCATAAAGGGATGGTGCTGGTTACAGGTCCTACGGGTAGTGGTAAGTCCACTACGCTTGCGGCAATGATGGACTATGTCAATCGAAATAAAAAGAGTCATATTATTACTGTAGAAGATCCGGTTGAGTTTGTGCATAAAAGTCAGGGCTGTGTGGTGAACCATCGCGAAGTAGGTATTCACACCAAAAGCTTCAAAGCGGCTTTGAAGGGTGCTTTGCGTGAGGACCCGGATATTATTCTGGTGGGTGAAATGCGCGATCTGGAGACCATCGAGCTGGCACTTGAAGCGGCTTCTACAGGCCATCTGGTTTTTGGAACCTTGCATACACAAAGTGCGGCGAAGACGGTAGACCGTGTTATTGACGTCTTCCCAGCGCATCAACAATCGCAGATTCGGACCACGCTGTCTGAATCGTTGAAAGGTGTCATCGCTCAGAATTTGTTCAAACGCATCGATAAAAAAGGTAGAATGGCAGTGCTGGAAGTTCTGGTGGTTACACCTGCAGTTTCTAACTTGATTCGAGAGGGTAAAACTTTTCAGATTCCATCTGCAATTCAAACAGGTAAAAAGTTCGGCATGCAGTCGTTGGACGATGCCATTTTGGTGGCATTGAACGAGGGCAAAATCTCTCCAGAAGATGCCTATGACAAGTCTATCGTGAAAGAGCGGTTTGTTTCTTTCTTGAAGAAAGCACCAGACTTCATTTAAATAGCGAGGGTCTATGAAAAAAGCAGAAATTGACCACATATTGACCACCATGCTGGAAGCGTTTGGAAATATTTCTGATCTGAACGTTACGGTAGGCAAGCCTTTTCAGGTTGAGTCCTCTGGCCAATTAACGGGTGTGCCGATTGATCCACCCCTCCCTGAGATCACTCCGTTTCAAGCAGAAATCTTTGCAATGAATTTGATCAACTCCGATCGCAGATTGACGGAGATTCTGTTGCGTCAGGGATCATGCGATTGCTCTTATTTCCTTGTTGGGAAGGCACGTTTCAGGGTCAATATATTTTCTCAACGTGGATATTACACTACGGTTTTGAGAAAGTTGGAAACCCGTATCCCCTCTATCGAAGAATTGAAACTTCCGCCGCAATTTGGTAAGGCCGCAGAAGAAAAGAATGGCTTGATTTTAGTCACAGGTTCTACCGGGTCGGGTAAATCCACCACCCTTGCGGCTTTGCTGAACAAAATGAATCTGGAAAAATCGATGCACATCATTACCCTCGAAGATCCTGTTGAGTTTGTTCATCCCCATAAAAAAGCAACCTTCAATCAACGTGAGTTGGGCAACGATTACGATGCTTTTTCCAGCGGACTCCGGGCGGCTCTCCGGCAAGCACCCAAAGTCATCCTCGTGGGCGAAATGCGCGACAGAGAAACCGTTGAAATCGGTATGAGTGCCGCCGAGACAGGCCATCTGGTATTGAGTACTTTGCATACCGTAGATGCGGGGCAAACCATCAACCGCATCGTTGGTATGTTTTCTCAAGAGGAAGAACAACAAATACGAATCCGGCTTGCAGACACCATTCGCTGGATTGTCTGTCAGCGTCTGTTGCCAAAAGTCGGAGGAGGTCGTGTCGCACTTTTAGAAATCATGACTTCCAATATGCGTGTGAAAGATACGATCATCAACGGTGAAAGCGAAGGCAAGACATATTATGACATCATCACCAACGGCGATGCCTATGGCATGTGGACCTTCGATCAGCACATTCTTAAACTGCTGGGTGAAGGTTTGATCACTGAAGATACGGCGATGGCCTACGCTTCTCGAAAAGCGATCGTTGGAAGAGGCATTGATCAGATCAAGGCCAAGCGGGGTGAAAAGACAACGGATATTGAAGGGCTGGGTATGGATGAAGACTACGGGGACGCCTGAGAATTTGTGCTTTGTAGAAACGTCTGAACCAAAACGGGCTTAAAAAAAGACTCAATCTAAAGGTCATATCATTATGGAAATTTCTTGTAATTCATGTCAGAAAAAAATCAATATTCCCGATGAAAAACTGCCAAAAGGTCAGGCTTTTAACGTCACCTGTCCCGCTTGCAAGACTAAAATCAGAGTAGATCAACACTTAACGTCAGCCGAAGCGAAAGAATCGCCCGAGAAACCCAAAGAAGAAAATCAGCCGGAACAAACGCCTCAGGAAGAGCCTGCCAATGCTCCTCAGATGGCAGTCATTGATGATTTTGTGGACGACGATGATAATGAATTGGTGATTTACGATGAGGGCGATCAGATCGCTTTGATATTAGACACAGAAAATAAAGATCTTTGGACAGATATTCTAAAGGCAAAAGATTATAAAATCCAATACGCAAAATCTCCAGAACAAGCGGTACATAAAATGAAATTCACCCAGTTTCATTTTGTTGCCTTGAGTGAAAATTTTGGCGGCGTGACTCTGGAAGAAAGCGCAATTTATCAAAGTATCATTCAACTGCCAATGAGTACGAGACGAAATGTTTTTGTCGCCTTGTCGGGGAACAAATTTAAAACTTTGAATGATATGGAAGCATTTCAGTTCAGCGTCAATCTGGTGGTCAATGTGAAAGACTATGGAAAACTGGGAGATATCCTTAAAAAATCAATTGGTGAGTACGAAATGTTTTACAAAGTCTTCAAAGAAACCTTAAAATCCATAGGTAAGGCTTGAGTATGAGTCTTGTGAGTCCGTAGTAGGCTTCTAATATTCAATATAGTTTCACCGTCAGAAAGTAGATTGTTAGTGAGCAGAGTTGAAGCACTTTTTCAGAGATTTCTTTTCTTATTCACTGCATTGATAGAAGTATCCGCAAAGGGTATTTCGAATTGTTTTAGAGAGGACCTATGAATTTTAAAGACACACCGATTCACCAGCGTTACTCCGACAAAGATGTGATCGTTTCGGAAGGTATCAAGAGCAATAACGCTTATGTTGTCTTATCTGGAAAAGTACATGTCACGAAGAAGGTAGATAAAAAAACCATTGTGATTGGTACTTTGGGTGAGGGCGAGGTTTTCGGAGAAATGGGATTGATCTCCGATAGCGTGCGTAGTGCCAATGTGGTAGCCATGGGAGATGTTGTGGTTGGTATTTTGGATAAAGAATTATTTGAGAAAAATTTGCAAACTTTGCCCGAAGATTTTTCTGCTGTTTTAAAGGCATTGGTCACACGTTTGCGTTTGACGACGGACATGCTGGCGCGTATTGGAATTGAGTTGAATAATACTCAAAGACAGCTTCATTCTTTTACCCTACACAACGACTGATACCGTCCCTGATATGCCCACCTTTACTTATAAAGCCACGGTAAAAGGAAAAGTCAAAAGCGGAACCATTGAGGCGGAAGACGAAAAGGACGCGACTCAGAAGCTCCGCCAACAGAAGATCCGTCCCACCTCTCTGAAGAAAAAATCGGGTGGCTTTGGTGATAAGATGAATAAAAAGCCTATCACCGGGCGCGATATTGTTCTCTTCACTCGCCAGTTCAGTACGATGGTTGACGCAGGTTTGCCGATTGTCCAATGTCTCGATATTTTAGGCAAAGGAGCCGAGAACAAGACTCTTGGCGAGATCATCATTCAAATCAAAGGTGGTATTGAAGTGGGCGGTAACCTGTCCAATTCCATGCGCAAGTTCCCTGATGTGTTTGACGATTTATTTTGTAACTTGATTGAAGCCGGTGAATTAGGCGGTATTCTCGATATTATTCTACGTCGACTTTCTGAATATATTGAGAAATCAGAATCACTCAAAAAGAAAATCAAGTCCGCATTGGTCTATCCCTCCATGATTGTTTTCGTCGCTGTAAGCGTCGTTGCATTCTTGATGATATTTGTTATTCCCGCGTTTGCCGAAATGTTCAGCGGTGGTGGTGCCGAACTGCCCGGACCCACACAAATTGTAATGGATGTCAGTGACCTGTTCCGAACCAAGTCGCACTATATGCTTGGAACTGTCATGCTGATATTTTTCGCAATAAAGCAAATTTACAAGACCGAAAAAGGAAGAATAATCATTGATCGTATCTTGTTGGCTCTGCCGGTGGTTGGAAACCTGGTGCAAAGAATTTCAGTCGCAAAATTCACTCGTACATTAGGAACGCTCATTTCCAGTGGTGTTCCCCTGATCGAAGCTCTGGATATTTGCGCACGCACCGCAGGTAACAAGATCGTTGAAATAGCAGTATTCAAAACCATTGAAGCGATCAAGGAAGGTGAAACGATTGCCGCTCCCTTGTCCCGCGAATCTGTATTTCCTATGATGGTTATTCAGATGATTGATGTTGGTGAGAACGCGGGTTCTCTTGATATCATGTTGATAAAAATTGCAGATTTTTATGATGAAGAAGTTGATATTGCTGTTGAAGCTATGACGGCTTTGTTGGAGCCGTTGTTGATGATTTTTCTAGGCATGGTCGTTGGTTTTATTGTTGTCGCCATGTATCTCCCGATCTTCAAAATGGGTGAAAGTATCTAACAGATTGGCATACAGCTTATGGCCTTCTGACAGGTCGGGGGGCGGGTGATTTGCGATGGCGCACGATCTGCATTGGTATTCTTTTAACTAGCCCACGGCGGTACGCCCCATGTCTGACATAGAAAGAGTCCTCGATAAGGAACTCCTGCTGAGAATCCGAACTATCATGATTCTCAGAGTGGTTCTATTGACAGGATTTTTGGTACTGGCACTGGTTTTCCAGAGAGAAGGCAGTTTCCCCGGTCCCATTGAACCCTTGAGTTTTGTATTGGGCAGTGCGTATTTTTTATCTGTTCTTTATGCGCTCCTGTATCTGTATTGCGAGAAATTGCATTGGGTTGCTTCGATCCAGGCCAGTGGCGACTTGCTGGTTGTTGGTGGATTGATCTATGCCAGCGGCGGGATTGACAGCCCGCTTTCCTTCCTTTATTTATTCGTCATCATTGCTACCAGCGTGGTATTGCCGCGTGCGGCCTGTTATATGGTCGCCGCTGGAGCCAGCATCATTTATGGCTTGTTGGTTGATTTGCAATATTTCAATGTGTTGGAACCCGTATCCTTGTTTAGAGAGTCGCATGTCAGCTTCGAGAGTGGTTATGGATTTTATATCATCACGCTCAACGTGGCTTCTTATTATGCGGTAGCGTATCTCGCTGGAATACTGGCGCACCGTCTCAGACTCATAAAAGAAGAACTGGCACTCAAGAATATTGATCTGGAAGAGCTACAGGCTTTCAATCGAAACATCATACAAAATATGGGAAACGGTCTGTTCACGACCAACTTCCAGGGCCGAGTCACTTCCATCAATCGTGCCGGAGAAGAAACAGCAGGTGCCACGCAAAGAGAAATTTTAGGTCGAGCTTGTTATGAAATTTTCCCGCTCCCCAGTTTGCGGCGTTTGATCGAGGCACCGGATGAATGCATTTTCCCGGAAGAGTTGTCGGGGCAATGTCAACGAATGGATGGGAAGCTTATATGGATTCGAATGACGATCAGCCATTTGGAGAGCCGTGATTCGATCGATGAGAGTCGTGGTTATATCGTCGTGTTTGAAGATCACACGGCAATGAAGCAAATGCAGGAAAAGATTTCGCAGGACGAACAAATGGCCGCGGTAGGTCGCATGTCGGCAGGATTGGCGCACGAAATCAGAAATCCATTGGCATCTCTCAGTGGTTCGATTCAGGTCATGCAGAAAGGTTTGCACTTGAATCCCACATATAAAAAGCTCATGGATATTGTCTTGCGAGAGACTGAAAGATTGAATGCCATTGTTTCTGATTTTCTAAATTACTCGCAACCCTCGAAAAACAGGAAGTCTGAAGTGGATATGACTTCTCTGGTTCAGGATGTTGTTACTTTGATGAAAAACAGTTCCGACTATCAGCCCTCAATAAGAATTGAACTGGAAAGTCCGGAGTCTGCATTGTGGGCTCTTGCAGACGATCAGCAGATCCGGCAGGTATTGTGGAATTTATGCCGCAACGGAATCCAGGCGATGGAAGGTGACGGGATTTTGAAAGTCGCCCTCCGCTGGATATCAAAATCTGACAAAACAAATAAATTGGGTGAAGGAGCAATGATTGAAGTGGTAGATACCGGTTGCGGTATTTCAGAGGAACAGATGAAAACCATTTTCGATCCCTTTTTCACGACCAAAGAGGATGGTGTGGGATTGGGGCTTGCCACGGTTTACCAAATCATTCATCAAAATGGCGGAACCATCAACGTGAAAAGTGAGGTGGGCAAGGGCACCAAGTTCAGCATTTTTCTTCCTCTTGAAGGGGTGAAGCCCAATCTGGTAACTCAAAGCAAATGAGCGAGGCTGACTCCTTTAGACAAGTCAGCCCGTGTCATAAATTTTCAAACTTACGCTTCTGTTACCGACTCTCCACGTGTCCAACCGGGTACGAGTGAGCGTGGTTTTTTGTTGTCCAATGCGTCGAGGACATTATCGACGACCAGCAGAGCCATTTTGTTGCGGGTTTCCACACTGGCACTGCCTATGTGCGGCAGGAGCATCAGATTTTCCAGCTCGGTCATTCCCTCCGTCAAAGCCGGTTCGTCTTCATACACGTCGAGGGCCGCTCCAGCGATTTGACCCGACTTCAACGCCGTCAACAGAGCCTTGTCGTCCACCACCTTGCCGCGTGCGGTGTGGATGAGGTAAGCAGAGTTTTTCATTATCCCAAACTCTTTTTCTCCGATCAGGTAACGGGTTTCTTCTGTCAAGGGAACGTGGAGGGTTATGAAGTCGGATTCGCGCAAGAGTTGATCCAACCCCACATACTCAGCCCGCAAGCTACGCTCAGTCGCCGAAGGCAGCGGATTTCTTTGATGATATAGCACGCGCATATTGAAACCCAGAGCACGACGGGCGACAGCGCGCCCGATCTCGCCGCAACCGACCACTCCCAATGTTTTGCCGTAAACGTCGGTGCCTAGAAACAGGTCGGATTTCCATCCCTTGAACTTATTGTCACGAGTGAAACGTTCTGAAGGAACAATGCGTCGGGCTGTTCCCAGTAGCATCGCCCAGGTCAAATCGGCTGTGGTTTCGTGTAATACGCCGGGAGTGTTGGTCACCCAGATGTTTTTGGATGCTGAATGGTTCACGTCGATATTGTTAAATCCGGCACCATAATTTGCGATCAGCTTTAAGTTTTTTCCTTTATCAATAATGTCCGAGTCGATTTTATCCGATAGAAAGGTAACGAGAGCATCACTTCCTTCCGCAAGTTGCGATAAAGTCTCCGATGAGGGAGGCATATCGGTCTGATTGGTTTGCAATTGACATCGGGATTTGAGTTTTTCCAGAGCGATTTCTGGAAAACGATTGGTAATGGATACGACAGGCTTCAATTTGACCTCGCTAGGCAATGGTTATTGTGAGATATTAAAAGAGCCATTTTAAGATTTATCTGGCCATAATCCCATGAAAATTTTATTTTTAGTTCCACCTGAAATTCTACCGCTGGAATCATCCGTCCCCAAAGCTCTGGAAGGGGGGAAGGGTTATTATCCCAAGCTCGGCCTATTGTACGTTGCGGCCTACTACGAGCGCGCTACGGGAAATCGTCCGGTCTTCATTGATTGCCCGCCTGAAGGTGTGAATGAGGAAACTCTGTTAAAGCGTTTTCGTGAAATCAAGCCCGACATGGTGGCCATGAGCATCATGACCTTCAATCTCCTCGATGCTCTGTACACGGCAGATAAATTGAAGCAGGCGGACCCGAATGTAAAAATTTGTCTGGGTGGCCCCCACGTCAATCTCTATCCCGCAGAAACGTTGAAACAAAACGCTGTGGATTATGTTGTCTTTGGTGAAGGTGAAAAAATATTCACGCGTTTGATGACAACACTGGATGCCTGTGGACACGCTCCTGAAAAGCTGAAAACCATTCATGGACTGGGTTGGATGAATGATGGGAAAGTGTACGTCAACGGTGCAGAAACGGAACTGGTGGAACTCGACGACCTGCCATTTCCCGCACGGCATCTTGTTGATATCAAGCAATACAACCATCTCATCAGCGAAGGCAGGCAGTTTTTCACCATTCAGGCGACACGAGGATGCCCGGCGGCTTGCTCCTTCTGCGATATTCGCAAAACGCAGTTCCGGTGCCGTTCGCCTGAAAATGTCGTGCGTGAGGTTGAAGAGCTGGTAGAGCAGGGGGTAGACGATTTGTTCTTTGTCGATGACACCATCACCATTGATAAGAAAAATCTCATGCAGACTCTGGAGCTGATGATCAAACGCGGAGTGAAGATCAATTATAAAATTTCGGCCCGTGTGGATACCATCCATCCCGAACTCCTCGCACTGCTCAAACGTTCCGGCTGTTACCGCATTCATTTCGGCATCGAGTCGGCGAGCCCGCGTCATTTGAAATACCTGCAAAAAGGCCAGACACCCGAAAAGACAAAACGCGCCTGTCAATGGACGCGCGAAGCGGGGATCGGTTTTTTTGCTTATATGATGATCGGTATCCCGCACGAAACACGGGAAGATATGATGGAGACGGTGGAATTTGCCAAAAGCATCAAACCTGATTACGCACAATTTTCAATTTGCACGCCTTACCCGAAAACGGAATTGTATTTTCAAATGTTGGGAGAAGGTATTCTGGATGAAGATTATTGGCAGAGATTTGCTGAAGCTCCCAGCCCCGATTTTAAAATCAAATTCTGGAACAAGGATTTTACAGAAGCTCAACTGCGAGAATTGCAAGACGAATGTCATAGCCGATTCTATCGCAGTCCTGCCTACATCATGAAACAGATCACCAAAGTCAAATCCTGGTCTGACTTTACCGCCAAGGCGCGCATGGGAACCAAAATCCTCACCAGCCGCTTGATGAGTTCGCGCTGATTTTCGGATAGATCTAATCAAAAGAACACGAGTCCGAAAAATTATTTGAGTGGTTCAATCCTTCCGGCGGTCCACCTCCTTCGCGGATGGAGAGTATAAAATCTTTCGTGCCGCTAGCACTTGCAATCCGATTAAGTCAAACTGAAGTCAAAAAAAATCCTTACCCTCTTTACCCCCTTTAGAGGATGTAAACAGGGCAAGGATTGCATTTACAAAATACCATTCCTTTCAATTTAAGGAGTTGATAGATACTGACAATGTCGGACGATACTTACTCCAAGGTCGCGGCAAGCTGATCCAGACATAAGTACTCCATCAAATCACCGCCATATGATTGGCAATCCAAAGATAAATTGGGATACCAAACGCGATATTAAAAGGAAATGTGATTCCCAAGGATGCGGTGAGATATAAAGATGGATTGGCTTCGGGCAAGGACACTCGCATGGCCGCTGGTGCTGCAATGTAAGAAGCACTGGCCGCCATAACACCCATTAATGTCATCCCTCCGATTGAGAGCCCAGTCACCTGTCCAACCATAACACCGAGAAAACCGCTGATAAGTGGAATCAGAATCCCAAAGAAAACGAGAAACACTCCTACATGTTTGATTTCCATCAGACGCCTTCCAGCAACAAGTCCCATTTCAAGCATAAAAATACACAAAATGCCTTTGAAAGGTGCCCCAAAAAATGCCTCAGTGACATGGATTCCATCTTCCCCGGAAATAAAACCGATAACCAGCGATCCGGCCAGGATCAACGAACCTGTATTGGTTAAAGATTCATGCAGTGATGTCTTTAGCCAGGAATAGTCGTTAACATCAGATACCGTTGCATTTTCCCTTCGATCTTTCAGTTGAAGCGCGATTCTCGCCAGTAAAATTCCAGTTATGACACCAGTAGGCTCAAAAATAGCGAGAAACGCTGAAGTGTATCCTTCTGATGCAATATGTAGCTGGGAAAGAAATTGTGTTGCTGAGACAAATGTCACCGCACTTACAGAACCGTAGTGTCCGGCCACAGCCGCGGCATCATGAATATTAAACCCGCCCCACTTCCTGAGGATGTAATAACCGGCTATGGGAATTGATGTACCAAGAAAAAGGCATCCCATGACCGGCAAATAAATGGATAACAATCCGACGTGCTGAATTTCCGCTCCACCTTTAAGACCAATCGCCGCCAACAAATAAAGGGTCAATCCAATATAAAGTGCATCTGGAATTTTCAGATCGGATTTAATAAGGGTGGCGAAAATTCCAAGAACAAAAAACAACGGCATGGGTGCTGTCAGGTTATATACAATGGCTTCAATCAGACTATGGTCCATATCCTACCTCCAAAATATTAGTTTTTTTATAGCTCAGGCAAATATTAATGGAACCAAATTCCCAAGAATTGCCTTTGCTTTTTTAGTTTTAGAAAGTCTTACTTTAATTTTTCCGATACCTCTGTTTTACAATAATAAGATATGGAATCTGCTTGAAAAAACCTATTGCAGTAATCATTAGTTTTCGCTAGAGCTTCTAGGAATTTCGTGTAGGAATTGGACTACAATAAAGCGGGCGTGGGTTAAAACCCATAATGTGCAGATCTGGGCAAGACTTAGGAAAAGTGGACTGGCAAAGAGTCTGTGATCTAATTTGCAGGTTCTGAGCAGACTTTTTCCCGATAGGATAAAATATTAAATAGTTACCGTGTGGTTTGGGAGTTCAATGAAGTTGGACAGTTTCAAAGGTATTTGCCAGTACATGCGTAGTCTTTTGTTGAGACCGTCTTTTATGAATTGAGAATTCAACAATTTGCTTCCGCCCTTCATTTATATTTCAGGTTGCCAAAAGAAGCATTTGATTTCCGGCCACGTAAAGACAGAGATGCCTGTTCAAATATTATTGATGTGTATTATCGATGTGATGGAATTTGTTTCGGAGGGGGTTCGAATTTATTCCCAAGGCCTCCGCCGTTTATTCCGCAGAGAATCTAACGTGGTAGCCCGTGTATTTGCGCAGATTGATGACACGATCCTCGAAGATCAGATACTGGCCCTTGATGCCGGTCAAGCGAGCTGTAAATTCTGGGATCTTGTCGAGATTGTGGCTGGTGATTTTTGGCGGAACGGATTCGATGGGGTAACGGAGGGTTTTTATTTCCTCATTCTTTAATACGTATTGTTGCAAGCCTTCGGGGATTTCCAAAAGTGCCTTGTCGCGCGCAGTTTTCAAATCGATTGCTTCCGCTTCCCCCTTCAGCATTTTTCTCCAGTCGGTTTTATCGCTCATGGTTTTTGCCAAAGCTATTTCTATTTCACCAGACAAGCGTCGTTGCGGAACTTTGGCGATGATCACCGCTTGAAAAGCACCCTGGTCGATCCAGCGATCGGGAATATTTTTATGATGGGTGATGCCGACTTTGACACCGGATGTTTGTGAAAGGTAAACGAAATGATCGCTGTTGCAACGTGTTCTGAAAAATTCCTGATCGGCCTCGTTACCAAATTCGTGCTGACAGGTTTCCGGTTTCACCGAACACATGGCGTTCTCTGGCAGATCGCGTGCGCAGGGAAAGCAGTAGCCTTGATCGTATGACTTTTTCGTTGCGCGACCGCAGTGGATGCAGGTGATTTTGCCGTCAAACTTCATGGTGACATTTTTACCGATACAGGGCGATATCGCGATGGGTTGCTCGTCCAGACTGAGATAGTAATAGATGGGCGTTTGCACATCGTAGGTCATTTTTCTGAGTTGTCCTTGTGCTTGCATTAAGGTCATTCCTGGATTGGATTTACAATTGGTTTTTGTTTTTTTGTTTATTGGTAAAATAATAGAGAGCCCATAACGCAAAACTGGAACTTAAAATCAGAGTGAGCGCGTCGAAGACCATAAAAGCCAATAAAAGCAGGAAAAAATAAACCAGTATCGATTTCATTTTGCCAACACCTCAGAGCTGAAACGAAATAAAAATCATCTCATCTATCATCAGGGGCCCATGATGGAGAGCCAGTCCTGCAGGCTCGATATTGTGAGGTAGGAGTTGGTTCGCCTCACTTCGCCCATCTCAGCAAAGCCTGTTGTGCCGCCGTAGTTGTGGCCGGGATAGAGAATGGTATCGTTTGAAATTTTCGCAAGTCGTCGTGTGAGGGTATGATACAACTCCTCACTGTTGCCGCCGGGAAGGTCCACACGACCGCACCCTTGCAGGAACAGAGTGTCTCCGGCGAGCAGGGAGTCCTTCACTTTGAAGCATTGCGATCCCGGTGTGTGCCCCGGTGTGTGCATGAATTCAATATCGATCTCGCCGACTTTCATCGTGTCACCACCGTCCACTTGCTTCATATCCGAATCCGAAATTCCTGTGATTTGTTTGAGGCCCGCCGCTTCATGCTTGTTGACGTAAACAGGAACCGGACTCTTTTCCATCAATTCAGCCAGCCCCGTGATATTCATTCCGAATATTTCTCCCCCGACATGATCGGGGTGATAATGCGTGACGAGAGCACCGGTCAAGGTCATATCGTCTTCAGCGACGAGATTTAGAATATCGGGGATGTCCCATGCGGGATCGATCACCACGCATTCCTTGCTTTCGCGGTCGCCGATCAGATAGATAAAATTAGCCATTTGACGAGCCGAAGTGTTTCGCGCCCCAATATCCACTCCAGAAAGAAGTTGTTTAAAGTAGATTCGGCTTTCGTTCATTCAGGTGTCTCCTGTTTTTTTAAATTCTTGGATTAAACGGGCAAATGCAATGGTATGTTTCATTGAGAAACTAACAGGAACAACGATACCAGATTCAAGCTCTTATGAAAGCAGGTTTTTTGCAAAAAATGATTGTCCTGAAAAAGTATTTACTTTGGATTTTACGAGTTGAATGCGAGTCTTGTTGATCCTAGAATATAGGATGTCCATTGTATAATGTCGCAAAGTAAAAGAGCTTTCGTATTTTACGTGATATGCTGAGAGTCACTAGCGTTGTAGACACGCATATTGAATCCTTTATTTGTTATGGAGATTGACGATGCAATTTATTCATGAGTTCATGAGTTCCCCTGTAATCAGTCTTGATGCGCAGGCAACTGCTCAAGAGGCTAGCAAATTGATGTGTGACAAAAAAATCAGTTCGATTCTTGTTAAAGAGGGGAACGAATATGTTGGGATCATTACAAAATCGGATCTGGTCAAAAAAATCGTTGCAGAAGGTCTGGATTCGAAAAGCACCCACATAGGTTCCATCATGTCCAAGCCCCTTTTGTCGTTGGAGCAATACACAAGGCGCGGTGAGGCTTACGAATATATGCGTGAGCACAAGATCAAACATTTAGTGGTGACCTTGGCAAACGAAGTGGTTGGAATCATAACCGTTGAAAATATGGTTTGAACTATCCGTGGGGATGTTGCATTAAACCGTTCAATTCAAATTTTGGTGATTTGCTGATGTAGTTAGAGTCTGTTACACAGTTTCTTCATAACGAGAGGTGACAGTAAAGTAGTAAAAGCGATCACTATAACCAACGCGGCGTAAATCTCATTATTGAGAATTTTGCTTTCTCGTCCCAGTTCAGCGAAGATAAGTCCAACTTCACCTCGCGGGATCATAGCGGTACCAATTATCCAACGAGTGTTCCATGATTCTTGAATAAGCCAGGGGCCCGCTAATTTACCTATTATAGCGACGACCATCAGTGTCATTGAAAAGATCCAAATGAATGAGGAACTCCAATCGATCTGACGCAGGTTTAAAGATAAACCGACCACTACAAAAAATATTGGAGTGAACAAGTAGATGATCGGTTCCATTTCTTTTTCAACGTGCTCGGCAAAAGATTGATCGGCATGCAATGCGGCACCGAAGGGTAAAACGAAGCGTCTGGATAGAGCGAGACCGGCCGCGAAACCACCTAGTATTTCGGGGGCACCCAAGATATGGGCCAGCCAGGCAAAGAATAAAACCAGTGAAACGATCATGGTAGGAATCAAGCCGGGAATTTCTGTGGTCGAATTGAAGTGCTTGATGATAGCAGACATCGATTTGGCCGCTATGGGAGCGGCAATGAAGAAAGTGCTTAAAAATAGAATGACTTTGCTTGCATTTCCCAGAGAAACCCCCCCGCCAATGGAGAACTCATAAAGTAGTGCCAGAAGGACAACTCCCATCACATCATCCAGAATCGCCGCGCCTAATATTATCTGGCCCTCTGGGGTCTGATCGCGCTTAAGGTCTGTTAGAACACGAGCGGTGATGCCAATACTAGTCGCAGTGAGTGTTCCGCCAATAAATAATGAGACAAGCAGTGAAAGACCAAACACCCCATATCCAACGCTGAAACCAAGGATGAGAGGTAAAACGAAACCTGTTAAGGCAACCACTAGAGACTTGGTACCTGCCCGGACCAGTTTCTGTGGATCGGTTTCTAAACCAACCTTGAACAAAAGGAGGATAATACCAATTTCGGCCATGAGTTTTATAGCTTCAAAAGGTTGAATCCATCCGAGCAAACTGGGGCCTAATACGATGCCTGCCAGCAACTCACCAATGACAGCAGGAATCTTTAGTCTTACAGCCAGCTCTGCAAAGATTCGTGCCGTAAGAAGGATGACGAGCAGAAGTAGAAAAAAATGATGAGTTTGCATTGTGGTGCGATAATGGTTTGACCTGTAAAGTCCACAAGAACGATTTCCAAACAGAAAACCTGTCTCTTATTAAACCTGTAAAAATGAATCCAAATTTATCTATTTGAGTGCCTGATTCAGCAACAATGCGAGACGGACGCCTGCCTGACGAATCCGCAAATCAACAATTTCCCGACTGCGCCGGATGTATTCCTTGCTCATCGGAGTGGTTAATTTGTAAACATGATCTATCGCAAAAAGCCGCGATTCATTGATCCATATTTCGGCAGATAGATTTCCCCATTCTTCAATGGATTGAGGAGTGATGCCAAGATTCAGGCGTTCTGCATAGCCAGGCATTTTACCATAGCCCCCCTGTAACAGCCCGCTATCCCAAAGCGCATGGAGATTGGTCTTGTCGCCACGAAATTGAATGGGGATGGAATTCCCTCCACGATCATTACGGTTTCCTGCATGCAGAGGTTGATGCGCGTCCCCCACAAGATGCGCCAGGTATTTGATAGCCGTTGTTTTTTCTTCATTGCTTGCCGTGTTGTTTTTCAGCACTTGAGTGAAAGTGATTATTTTTTCAACGACACATTCCCCGGTTTTACAATCGCGATTCTTTTCATAAAAAAGTTTTCCCTCCGCGATATTGACGTAATGCCAGGGTCCCTGCTTTTTCTTTTTTCGGACTGTGTCAGCCCACTTTGCAACTCTTTCGAGACGACGTATGTTGTAACGGTTTGTAAGAGTTTTTTTTATTTCGGGAGTTAAATGCTGGTCGGCAATCCAACCTATGGCTTGATGCGCCTGAGGCCCCCAGGCAAAGGCATTGGGAGCGGTAAATAATAGTACGGTGAGGAAAATCAAACCCGTTGAAATTAATTTTTTCATAGTTCCTTTTCGTTTTTCTGCAAATTGACTTCCTTTACTCCATAGGCTAACCTTCACCTTATTGTCAGAGGATAGCATTTTTAAAGTTACTCTCGAATATTTTCAGCACAATACTTCTTTGTAGGTTGAGTCTTGCCCTCTATTTCTACAGTTTTTTATACGATCCGATTCTGGTTTCTGGCATTTATTCTTACCTTTGTGTTGAGCCTGACCGCTGTGGTCGTGCGATTGTTTGATCCCTCGGGCAATCTTTCACATAAAGTTTCGGCACTGTGGTGCCGCTTGCTGTGTGAGTGGAACGGTGTGGAGGTGACGCTTGAGGGGATGGAAAATGTGGACCGGGAGCACCCGCAAATTTTCCTGGCGAATCATCAGGGCTATTTCGATATTTTTGCGCTGTCAGGGTATCTGCCGGTGCAGATCCGATGGGTTGCCAAGGCCAGCTTGTTCAAAGTGCCGTTTCTTGGCTGGGCCATGCGCGCTTCGGATTATGTGAGTGTGGCCAGGGACGATAGAAAAAATGCTTACAAGGCGTTCTTGGCATCGCTTGAGAAAGTGAAATCCGGTGCCTCAATCATTATTTTCCCTGAGGGCACGCGTTCCAAAGATGGAAGCATTGGACCTTTTAAAAAGGGCAGTGGCTTGCTGGCGACACGTTCCGGTGCCCCTGTCATTCCTACAACGCTGATTGGAAGCTACGATATCATTCAGAAGGGGAGTGCCTGGATCAAGCCGGGTCGGGTAAAAATCATCCTTTCTCCGCCGATAAAAATGGATTCTAAAAGTGATGACAAGGGGGAAGGGGAGCTTGACCGGATTCGCGGGATCATTTGTGAAAATTTTGAGCAAGGCATTTAGGCCAAAATAAAACGCCCCACTGTAAGTCCTCAAATTCATGATGGGGGACTCACAGCAGGGCCGACTGGTTTGCGCACGATTTGCAAAGTGTTTTGCAAAAGTGCCGCCTGATCGCTACTGCTCAAAGAGCGACAGCTCTATGCTCAGGCACTTTTTTTTTCTTTTTGGATGAATTCCCAAATTTCGGAAGGATGGTTTCTGAGATCTTCCAGATTTCTCCAAACTCCTCGAATCATGCCGGTTTTATCAATGACAAAGGTTGTGCGGTCGATGATTTTAGTCATTTTCCCCAAATCGTCTATCTCTTTGATAACGCCATAAGCCTCGGTTGCTTTTTTGTATTCATCGGCCAGAAGGGTGAATCCCAATTGGTAGATTTCGATGAATTGCTGATGCGAGTTGACACCGTTCCAGCTACATCCCAAGACTTCTACATCCCGCTTTTTGAATTTACGGTTCCATTCATTGAACCCGATCATCAGGCGAGTGTCTTCCGGACTGCTGTCTTGCGCGTAGAAGCACAGAACAACCCATTTTTTGTCCAGAAAGTCCTTGAGCTTGATCATGACCTTCTCTTCAGCAGAAGGGCTGGTTTCCCCCGCTTTGTAACCGTATACGGCAGGCAGGTCGAATCCGGGAGCCCGGTCGCCAACCTCTAGTTCATCCGGCATAATATCCTCTACAGAATGGGTTTGCGACGATTATTCGCCAAATGCGGCTTTGAGCAAAGGCTCAACTTCGCCTTTGGCTTCCATTTCGTCCAGAATGTCGGTATCGCCGTAGAATTTGCCGTCGATAAAAACTTTGGGGAGCGTCGGCCAGTTGGTCATCTTGTTCAAGGCTTCTCTTTTTTGCATATTCTCCAAAACATTCACTACTTCAAAAGGATATCCATATTTTGAGAAAAACTGGATGGTCTCTACAGTGAAACCGCATTGAGGTGCGGTTCGTGTGCCTTTTCCATAGATCAAAATTTTATTGTTTTTAACTTCTTCTTTTATTTCATCGTCTAAATTGGACATCTTATGCTCCTATTGCAATCATTGGGTTAAAAGTTATGTTTAATAGGATCGCTTGTGTGAGCGATTTTTATTCAGGTGTGGCTGTTTTAATTTCTGCGGCATGAATCCGACCATCCTGCATTGCGGGATTCAGGGTTTCTTGAACGGCTCGGTGCCGCTCCATGATATTCATGCTCTCAAACGCTTTTGAGGTAACGTGGATGATGAAGTGATCCTTCATGCCTGTTTTATCCATGACATTCACATCTGCGTCTGGAATGCCTGATTGTACGAGGCCGATCAAATTTTCGATACTGATCATTGACGTCTATTTCTCCTTTGGATGGTTATCCAACCCATTGGGCTGTAGTTGTTTTGATTCAAATTATTTAAAAAGGTTTTATGGAAGGGGCAAGAAAATTTACGGTCCTTAAAAAAAAATGCCTCAAATGGCTGGTACAGCTAAAAAACACTGCGAAATCCATTCAACACGAATTCTTTGTAGAACCGTATATTACCATCAAATTCGCCCACAATCAAAAGGATGAATGTTCTGGCAGTAAGCTTTGCGACTTTAGAATTGTTTCAGAAAGCGGAGGTCATTTTCGTAAAAGAGGCGGATGTCATGTATCCCGAATTTGAGCATGGCAATGCGCTCGATTCCTAAACCGAAAGCAAAACCCGTCCACTCTTCAGGATCGTAATTGACCGCGTTGAACACCGCGGGGTCAACCATTCCCGCACCGAGGATCTCCAGCCATCCGGTTTGTGAGCAGACGCGACAGCCCTGGCCTTTGCACATCACACATTGAATATCCACTTCAGCACTGGGGCAGGTAAAGGGAAAAAAGCTGGGGCGAAAGCGTAATTTTGTGTTTGCACCAAATACCTTTTGCAGGAATTGATCCATGATCCCTTTCAGATGGCTGAATGAAACGCCTTTATCGACCATCAAACCCTCAATCTGGTGAAACATGGGGGTGTGAGAAATATCGGAATCGCAACGGTAAACTTTTCCGGGTGCGATGATGCGAAGAGGAGGCCGGCAATTTTCCATGACATGAATCTGCACCGGCGAGGTGTGCGTGCGGAGTACGGTTTCTTCTTCCACATAAAAGGTATCCTGCATATCCCGAGCGGGATGTTCCTTGGGAATATTGAGAGCCTCAAAATTATAGTATTCGGTTTCGATCTCAGGGCCTTCTTCAACTGAAAATCCAAGGCTGTAAAATATAGAGATGATTTCTTCTGTCACCTGCGTGACGGGGTGCTGAGAACCAAAAGCTTGTCGGCGTCCTGGAAGCGTCGGATCAAAAGCAGAGCGGGTACTCGCCTTGGGCTGGAGGACGGAGCCGTCTTCAATTTCCTTTAATCTGGACTCGATATAGACTTTGAGGTCGTTCAAATGTTTACCGGCCTCGCGTTTTTGATCAGGGGTGAGGGATTTCAGCTCTTTCATTGCCAGTGAAAGACTGCCCTTCTTGCCAATATAGTCGGAACGAAGCCGTTGCCATTGCTCGGGTGTAGAAACGGAGGGTGCCTGCGAGTCGAACTCGATACGGATTTGTTTCAATTGGTCTTGCATAATTTTGGTGGCCAGGTTCTCTGTGAAAATGGATAATCGCTACCGCTCCTGTAATGCAAGGCTTCTGTTTGCCAGCCCCAGGCTTTATCTGTTCTGTTGTTTTGAAACCAATTTCTGCTGGTAGGTGTGAAAATTCTTCGATCGAGCAGGATCAGTAGTTTTCAACGATTGCCACGCCTGGGTTCATACTCCAGAGAGAAAAACGGTATGCGCGTTGGCAGGAGAAGGGATTTTTATGATTGTGCGAAATTACGGGAACGCTGGTAAACGCACACGCTTCTACCGCTCAGACGGGTGTCACCTGCGTCCAGAGGTGGCGTTTGAGGGGCCACAAATGGCAACCCATCAGCTACTTCCATGATGGGTTGCGCGAAATGATGGACGCAACTAAACTCGATCCGCAAAACACACGGACTCTCTGGCTTGATACCTTTGCCGAGACGTTGCCTATGCAGGAACGGCTTGCAAATGTTCGCGTGCTGTCTTTGTCAATGCCCTGAAGGATGCTTCATTTTCAATAGCCATATTGGACAAAACTTTTCGGTCCAGCTCGATATTGGCTTTTTTGAGTCCATGCATGAACTTGCTGTAGGTCAGACCTTCAGCGCGAACAGCGGCATTGATTCGTGCAATCCACAGACGACGGAAATCTCGTTTTCTAACACGTCTGTCGCGGTAAGCATAGCTAAGAGCTTTGAGTACGGCTTCTTTAGCTTTGCGATAGTTTCTGCTTCGCATACCGCGAAATCCCTTTGCCAACTTCAGGATTTTTTTGCGGCGATTTCTTGATATTGTTCCGTTAACTGCTCGGGCCATCTGATTCTCCTTTAATTTCCGTCAATGCGTTGTTCTGAGTACAAGGGATGTTAGGCATAGGGAGTCAAACGTTTCACACGTTTGGCGGCTCCACCTGTCAAGATATCCGATTTTCTCAGATTTCTTTTTCTCTTGGTCGTTTTTGAAGTCAGGATATGGCTGGTGAAGGCTTTATTGCGCTTGATTTTGCCTGTTCCTGTTCTGGAAAAACGTTTGGCTGTGCTTTTGTGGGTCTTCATTTTAGGCATAATATTATCTTTCGTAGTTCTTTTAGCTAAGCGATTTAAAAACTGTTATTTTTTCTTCGTATTTGGGGCCAATACCATCATCAAGGTTCTTCCTTCTTGCTTGGAAGATTGTTCCACAATGGTGGTTTCTTCAGTTTCTTTTACGATTCTATCCAGTATCTCTTGCCCCTTATTGCGGTGAACAATTTCGCGACCGCGAAAAAAGATCACTACTTTAACTTTATCTCCGGCTTCTATGAAGCGACGCACATGCTTGAGCTTGAAATCATAGTCGTGTTCATCGGTTGTCGGTCGAAATTTGACTTCTTTCAGATGAATAATTTTTTGATTTTTCTTAGCTTCGTGGGCGCGTTTGCTCTGTCGATACTTGAACTTGCCATAATCCATCACTCGACAAACAGGAGGTACGGCATTTGGCGCAACTTCCACCAAATCCATTTCTTGGTCTTTGGCTAACGCGAGAGCTTCGGGTACCGACATTGTGCCTAGGGGATCGCCATTCTCTGCGATGACGCTCACTTCCTTGGCACGAATCATTTGGTTTATGCGTTGCTTTTTAATTAAGAAACTCCTTCGTAGTAATAAATTATCGCTAATACCTGCTCGATCATTGCTTGTCTAAAGCCAAGCGGATCATTCAAGTATATCTATGTACTTTTCTTCTATTTCCCGTTTTAGGGTTTCTAGAAACGCCTCAATTTTAAGCGTTTCCGTCAGCTTGGAGCGTCGCTTTCTTACAGCGATCACCTGATCCTCTGCTTCCTGACTTCCCAAAACAATCATATATGGGATTTTCTGCATTTGGGCCTCTCTGATTTTGAACCCAATCTTTTCATTTCGCAAGTCTTTTTCAACACGAATTCCTTCTTTTTTCAGTTTTTGTGCAACTTCTTCTGAATATTCGTGGTGCGCGTCGGTGATGGGAAGGATTATGACTTGTACGGGGGCCATCCATAATGGGAAGGCTCCGGCATAATGTTCGATCAAACATCCGAAAAATCTTTCCAATGAACCCATCAGAGCACGATGAATCATGACAGGTTGACAACGTTTGCCATCTTCCTCAATGTAGCTGATTTCGAAACGATGCGGCAGGTTGAAATCGACCTGAATGGTGGAAACTTGCCAAAATCGGTTGAGGCTGTCTTTGATTTTAATGTCTATCTTGGGTCCGTAAAAAACGCCTTCGCCAGGATCGACTTCGTATTCGATCCCTGTGGTTTTAAGGGCGTTTTCCAGTGCGCTGGTTGCACTTTCCCAATCGCTCTCAGCTCCGACAAATTTTTCGGGTCGGGTGCTTAAGTAAACTTTGTATTCGTGGAACCCGAAAGACTTTAATATGAAAAGAATAAAGTCGAGGGTTTTTGAAATTTCTTCTTCGATCTGGTTGAATCGGCAAAACAGATGCGCGTCGTCTTGTGTGAAACCGCGCACACGCAATAACCCGTGCAATGCACCGGAGCGTTCGTAACGGTAGACGGTTCCCAATTCGGCGAAGCGGATAGGGAGGTCGCGATAACTTCGCAGTCGGCTTTGGAAGATTTGGATATGGAACGGACAGTTCATGGGTTTCATCACATATTCTTTGCCCTCGATATCCATGGGCGAAAAAATATTCTCTTTGTAAAATTCCATGTGTCCGCTGGTTTTCCATAAATCAACTCGTGCGGCGTGCGGGGTGTAAACCAGTTCGTAGCCGTTGGCAAAATGTTCGTTTTTCCAGAACTCTTCGATCAGATGACGTATTCGTGCGCCTTTGGGATGCCATAAGATGAGTCCAGGGCCAATGTCGTCATTCATCGTGTACAGGTCGAGCTCTTTGCCCAGTTTTCGATGATCGCGCTTTTTGGCCTCTTCGAGCCGTGTGATATAGGCTTTCAGTTCTTTTTTGTCGTTCCAGGCAGTGCCGTAAATGCGTTGCAAAACCGGGTTGCGTTCGTCTCCACGCCAGTAGGCGGAGGAGGTGTGCAATAGCTTGAAAACGGGGATGTCTTTCGTCGATCCGACATGCGGTCCGCGACAAAGGTCGGTGAACTCGCCCTGACTGTAAGTGGTTATGGTTTCGCCATCGGGGAAACTTTCGATAATTTCTACCTTGAATGACTCGCCCATCTCTTTGAATTTCTTAATCGCTTCGTCGCGGGGAATCTCTTTGCGTACGATTTCCAAACCTTTTTTGGAAAGCTCAAGCATACGAGCTTCAATCGTTGCCAGATCTTCGGGAACAAAAGGCGTGGGGCGTTGAAAGTCGTAATAAAATCCGTCTTCTATGACCGGGCCGATGGTGACTTTGGTTTCCGGAAAAAGCTGTTGTACGGCTTGCGCCATCAAGTGGGCGGCACTGTGACGAATGGTTTCGAGATCGTATTTTATCTTTGGGTCATTCATAAATTATAAAGATACCATTAACCCTTTGTTTGCAACAGTTAAAGGGTGGCTTGTTGTTGCCGTTTTTCTGTTCGGAGACTGTCTGGATATTTGAAAGAAAGGAATTCAGTCTGTTTCGGAAAGCTAAATGTCTTTCAACGAAAAATAGGCACGGGCGGTTTCGAACCGCCGACCCCTTGCATGTCAAGCAAGTACTCTACCCCTGAGCTACGCGCCTGAATTTCCAAACGATTGGTGGGTATTTTAAGGTCAAACCGGATTTTGTCAAGAAAAAACCCTTGGCCTGTTACCGGGAATCGTGTTCATGATGTTTTGAACAATCTGCCGACTTATAAATATGAAGTGTTTTGATCGTTGCACACCTGTTTTCCGAAGCTCATCTCTTTGATTTTAGATCAGTAAGAGTCAGCATTCAAATATATTTCAGGGGGTGGTGCTTCCTTCGCTGTCGGTCTCTTCGTTTTCAAACTGAAAACGTTCGTTGAGTGTGTGCAGATCCTTCTTGTTTTTATTGATCTTTTTTAAAAGCTGACGCGATTCGTCATCGGGGAAGAGGGCGTTCAAATCTTTGTCGGCATCTGGAAACAGGACATTGAGGTCAATCCCAATTTCTTCAACTGGAGGTTGAGAGGATGCCTCTGTTGTCAATGGGCCTTCTTCTTGCGATTGATTTTCTTGACTATCGGGTAATTGTTGATTGTCTTCCATGATTTTATTCTTTCATTTTTTAGAAACGAGCGAGCCAAACTCCACAAAAAGCGGCGAGTACAATGGCTCCCAGAGACAGGACGCCCAGTTGTTGCATTTTTTTCAGGACGCTGGGAACAAGTGCGCGGTTTTCTGGAACGAGATCGAGATGCTCGATGCGTGTGCGTAATGAAAATGCGGAATACACGCTGAGAAAAAATGCGGCGATCACAAATATCATTTTGAAGCCGAACAGATTGTAATAACCGGCTTTCAGGTTGACTTGATTGGCGTAATTTTCCATCAGGTAATAGACACCTGAGCCGATGAGCACAATCACGCAAACAAACACCGTCGGTGCGAGGGTTTCGAAAGCTTTGTAGCTGACACTGTGTTCTTCCGCTGTTTTGGGCTGGGGAATTTTTTGCATTGCGGGCAGAAAGAGCAAAAGGGTATAGGTCAAACTTCCAATGGCCACGCCTGCGGCGGCAAGGTGTATGAATATGATGATGTTGTTCGTCATTGCAGATCAGGAAATATTTTCAAGATAGTGAATGAGTAGTCGCACGCCAAAACCGGAGGCTCCTTTGGGAATATAGGGCTTGTCCAGTTCCCAGGCAACGCCTGCGATGTCTAAATGAGCCCAAGGAGTCTTGTCGTCAACAAAGGCTTTTAAAAATGCGGCGGCGGTGATGGTTCCTGCTCCAACATTGGGTGCCGAGATATTTTTCAGATCGGCGATGTCGCTTTTGACCGCTTTTTCGTGCTCTTCCCACAAAGGCAGGTTCCAAAGTCGTTCGCCGCTGGTTTCTCCGCTTGCGATCAATTGTTGAATGAGGTCTGCATTGTTGCCGATGACAGCACCGGCCTGATGGCCGAGAGCGACTACGCAGGCACCGGTCAGGGTAGCGAGATCAATCACCGCTCGGGGTTTGTATCTTGCTGAATAAGTCAGCGCATCGGCGAGTACGAGACGGCCTTCTGCATCGGTGTTCAATACTTCGATGGTTTTGCCTGACATGGATTTGAGAATATCTCCGGGCTTGATGGCATTGCCACTTGGCATATTCTCAGCGGCAGGCACGAGACCCACTACATTGATGGGGAGTTTGAGGCTGGCCGCGGCTTGCAAGGCACCAATGGTTGCGGCTCCTCCTGACATGTCCATCTTCATTTCACCCATATTGGCCGATGGTTTGATGGAGATGCCACCGGTGTCGAAGGTGATTCCTTTGCCGACAATGACAACGGGGGCCTGCTTCTTGGGTCCGCCCTTGTACTCCATCACAATCAGAGCGGGAGGCTCAGTGCTTCCCTGGCTGACACCCAGCAGGGCTCCCATGCCGAATTTTTCCATTTCCTTACGGCCCAGAATCTTGCAGGTGAATTGATTCGCACGCGCGACTTTTTTTGCGGTTTGCGCAAGAAAGGTTGGTGTGGCGCGGTTGCCGGGATGTGAGATGAGATCACGTGCGGTGAACACGGCGTCAACAATTTTGTGGGCTTTTTGTGCGGACTTGCGCGCGATGGCTTGATTTGAAGCATCGGTCAAAAGTGAAAGCTCTTCCAAACTGTCGTTTTGATTCTTGGATTTTTTGTCTTTGCTTTTGTATTCCTCAAAACGGTACAAACTGAGAAGGGCTCCCTCAGCAAGGGCGCATGCAATATGTTCAGGTTCTATTTTGAGATTATTTTTTTTGTCACCTGTCAAATCGGGAACAGCGAGAGAAAGAGACGTGGTTTTGTTTTTTTCAATTTGTTTGAGTGCGGTTGCAGAAGCTTGTCGTAATTTTTCCGCAGTGACTTCTTTGTCGGGTCCCAATCCCACGAGTAAAATGGCTTTGGGTTTGATGTTTCCCAAAGTGTCCAGCCACAGTGTTTGATTTGCCTTTCCTTCAAAACGTTTATTTTTATAGGCTGAGGAAATTGCGCCATTTAATTTTTGATCGATCTCTTTCAACGTTGCATCGGGTTTTTCCTCTTCAGGACGAAATAGAGTCAAACAGTCCGTATTATGGGAGATAAACGCATCGGTTTTTATTTTTATGGGTTTCATGCTGGAAGTGGATTTGAAAGATTAAAGGGTAGCTTTATTGAATTTGCGCGGCTACTGGGTATTTGTCGAAAACAAATAAAACTTTTGAGCTTAGAATTCTAACTCTTATGCAGGATGGCAATCAACACCAAAATTTTAGCGAATTTTTGGGTTGGTTGCTTTATGAAAATCATTCTTTGTACGCTGGGAAATCTGTGTATCCTTCTTTCTCAAATGAATACCATAGGCTCAGGTCGGCCTCTGGTGCCAATGGCCAGCCATTGTAAAATCGTTCTACCAGGTCGGGATTACTGATAAAAGGTCGACCGAAGGCGATCATATCGGCACTATTATTTGCGATGGCAAGTTCAGCTGAGTCTTGTGTGTAGCCGCAATTCCCGATCAGGGGACCGCTGAAAACTTTTCTGAAATCATTTAGAGTCATAGGCTCGCCCAACTCATGGAAGCCAAAAACAAGTCCATCCAGCACATGGAGATAAGCCAGGCCAATCGGGGCAAGTTGCGTTGCTATATATGTGAAGGTTTCCCTGAAATCGGGGGACCCCATATCATTGAAGATACCGTTGGGACTCAATCGGGCACCGACTCGATTTGCGGGCCAGATTTCTGTTATTGCGGTGACCACTTCCTTGAGGAAACGGAATCGATTTGCAATGCTCCCGCCATAAATATCGGTGCGTTTGTTTGTTTTTGATTGTAGAAATTGATCGATGAGATAGCCATTTGCGGAATGAATTTCTACGCCGTCAAACCCCGCTTCTTTTGCACGTCTTGCCGCTTGTTTGTAGTCATCCACGATTGATGGAATTTCTTCTGTGTCAAGAGCGCGAGGTGTCTCGTATGCGACTTTCCCCAGTGGTGTGCGAATGTATTCTTCATTCAACTTGATGGCAGAGGGGGCAACGGGCAGTTCGCCTTCATGGAAAGAGCTGTGAGAGGCGCGACCCATGTGCCAGAGCTGGAGAAATATTTTGGACCCTTTATCGTGAACGGCTTGAGTGACCTGTTTCCATGCTTCTGCTTGTTCATCCAGATAAATTCCGGGCGAATTGAGCCAGCCAATGGCTTGTTTGGATATGACGGTTGCTTCGGAGATCAGCAAGCCGGCGGACGCTCTTTGAGCATAATACTCGGCCATCAAGCTGTTTGGCATTCTGCTTGTCCCTGCTCGGGCGCGGGTCAAGGGAGCCAGTACCACACGATTTTTCAGTTCCAGATCATCCAATTGAATCGGACTGAGTAGATGGGGTGATTTTGATTTGCTTGTCATCGAAAAAGATTCCTGACTGTATAAAGTAGTGTCTTCGAATTTTAATTGAATTTAAAAATATCCACCGATTTCAAAATCTATCTGCCGGCAAATCAACTGTCTTTAGCTTGACAAGTTAACTGCCAGTTGGCAGTTTATCAATATGAAAGTTACTACTCCAACGGGAAAATTTTTTGTATGACAGAATTCAGCGGTACGACCGCCTTTGTATTTTTCATTTATGTTCTGATCATGCTTGCAATAGGGTGGAGGTCGTCGCGTGGCACTCAGACCTCTGAAGGCTTTTTTTTAGCAGACCGTTCGTTCAAAGCCTGGGTCACCGCCATTGGCTCCACTGCCAGTTCGGAAAGTGCCTGGGCGGTTTTGGGAACGGTTGGGATGGCCTATAAAGATGGATTCTCAGTTTTCTGGTTTCTTCCAGGTTGTTTGTTGGGTTATGCACTGAACTGGTTTTGTATTGCCGAACGGTTGCGCAAGATTTCCCGTGAATCGAATGCCATCACCCTGCCGGATTATTTCCAATCTTATTTTCAAGACTCCACACATACCTTGCGGATCTTGTCCGCCGTCATCATCTTTTCTTGCATGATGGCTTATATCGCGGCGCAATTGACGGCAATCGGAAAGACCTTCGATGCTGTTTTTGGAGTCCCCCATATTCTGAGTATCCCTGTGGGAGGGGCCATTGTCATTGGTTATACGATGACGGGTGGGTTCCGCGCAGTTGCCTGGACGGATTTTGTGCAAGGGCTCATCATGGCTTGCGGGCTGGTTTTGCTATCGCTCGTTGCACTGAACGCTTTGGGTGGGTTTTCGAGCATGGTGCAAAAGGTGAATGTCGTGGATCCTGTAGCGTTGACCTGGATGGGTGGAAAGAGTGTCAGCGCATTCTTTGGGATGGTGATTGGTTTGTTGGGAATCGGTCTGGGTTATCCCGGGCAACCGCATGTGTTGAATCGTTATATGGCGGCGAAAGATTCCCGCACGATTCGTTTGGGCGTCTGGATTGCATTGGGCTGGGGGTTGACAATGTATAGCTCGGCGATCCTGCTTGGGATTTGTGGCAAAGTGTTGTTTCCCGGTTTGGAAGATCCCGAACACCTTTTTCCGCTTGCGGCGCAAAGCCTCCTGCCGACGGTTCTGGGTGCGATTGTATTGACAGGCGTGCTGGCGGCTATCATGTCAACAGTAAGTGCACAAATCATTGTGGCAACATCGACGATGGCGCACGACGTTTATTCTAAAATTTTAAATCGTGAAGCGGATGCCCGATCGATCGTTTTTATCAGCCGGGCGACTGTTCTGGTTTTAGGTGTCGGCTCCTGTCTCGTTGCACTTGGCGAGACACATGTGATTTTCTGGTTCGTGTTGTTTGCATGGTCGGGTTTGGGCGCGAGTTTCGGACCCCTCATGCTCTGGACTTTGTATTCGAAGAAGGTAACTCGCAAGGGTGCGATTGCAGGAATGTTAACGGGGTTTTCAGTGACGGTGCTATGGAAAATAACGGGACTTTCGGAAAGCGTGATCTACGAGTTGCCACCTGCTTTTTTTCTCTCTGCTCTGGTCATCTGGTTTTTCAACCGCTCTGAAGTGTCTGTTGATCAAGCGTAAAGATTCTAGCCTTTCATTTTTAGAAAGCAGAAGAGTGTCGTCTTTGAGACAAAGAATATTTTATTTTATTCCCATAGTGGCTGTGAACTTTTGGGTCTATTTTCCTGCGCTTTACCATTTTCCCCGTGCTGACACCTTTATGTATACCGGGAGTGTTGCAGGGAAAGAGGGATTCTTTGAATTGGTCTTCGGTCAGTATTCGTTGAATCGCAATATGTTGTTCAATGCGGGGGATAGCTTTTTATTTCGCCCAGTTTATTATGCCTGGCTGGGATTTGAAAAATGGTCGTCGGGCTACGATTTTTTTTATTGGCATCTTTTGGGTTGTGGACTTCACCTGTTATTGATGTGGTTTGTTTTGAAGTTATTTTATCTCGTACGGGGAGATATCTTTTCGATCATTGGAACATTGTTTTGTTCCACGCTATTCATTGGAATGGATGCAGTGATTTGGGAAATAGTCACTCCCTATCTTTGGGGTTTTGTGTTTTTGTTCTGCGCTCTCAACGCTATTTACGAGCAGAAACCCGGGCTGTTGCCTAACACGCAGAAAATCATTTGGGCAACGTTTTTTTTGACTGTAGGAACTTTTGCTTATGAATTGATAATCCCATTTGGAATGGTTTTTTCATTTTATTTATGGCTATGTCTTGGAAGATTGAAAATCAATGAACATTTTTATACGACTGAAACGGTATATAAAACCCCCTGGTTTTGGATTGCACTGCCTTGTTTGGCACCGCTGATTTATTTGTCCGTCGATTGTTTAGATAGTTTTTTTAATCCGTACAATTCCGGGGTGATTCATGTCTTGGGAAACGAAAATCTTTCCAGGACCTTGCCTTATGCTTTCATACTTACGAGTTGGTATTTATTTGCAGGTCTCTTTCCATATTTATACGATGTGACGGCTGGCGATCGGCTGATTGCGCAAGTACCGAAATTTTTACAAGAACTCCCGGGTGTGTTTCAATTCAACGGTGGAATAAATGCCATTTCTATCACCACGGGAGTGATAATCGTTGGAATGATTTGGGCAATCTTACGACCGGGAAGAGACAACGTCAAGCGTTGGTTGCAACGTCCTGATTGGAATTGGCGTTTCAGTTTATTTGCTTTCATGCTGTTGGGAATGCTTATTACGGGGCTGGTTTTGGGGCGAATGAATGAGCGTGGAATTGGCTATATGTTGAGTTGTGGTCATTATCCGTATTTTTTCTGGTTATTTTTTGTTCTTCTTCTAATTTCTTTAGTGCCCTCGAATAAGAGTTCTCAAAGAGTTCATTCCCATTTCATTAAGTGGAGTTTCGGGGGATTGTGTGTCTTACTCATTAGTCTGAATTCGTTGCGTGTTTATGACATGAATTTGAGAACTCAAAGCAAATTTTTTCCTGTGGGGGAGGTTATGCAAAGCCTTGACCGTTTTGTTCAGAGAAAAAAAATAGAACCCGGCTTTTCTTTTAAAATCATCAAAGCATCGGTTTACGATCAAAATTTATTTTGGTTGCACAAGCAAGATGGAGCGCGTGAGCAGAATTGGAATATGTCCGGCGCGCTCTATTGGAATTATATGGATGATGTTGCCCCTAAATACTTGATGATTGCGAAACCTGCAAGCCTTGGAGGCATTTACACCGAAATTCCAGTCGAGTTTTTGAAAAACTCCTGGGAGTCTTTTCGCAAATTCCGAGGTTATAGAATTTTTGAGTACAATGGGGCTTCTTATGGCATATTCAGCTCGACTCATGAATGGAATGCCAAGAATATTTTTCAGTCTGGCAAGGCAGTATTGTGTGAAGTTTCAGTAGAAGAAATAGTTGTAAAAATTGAAAAGAAAATTCCAACCAGTACGCTATAACACCATGCTCAATTTCTATGGACATGTGAAAAATTCTTGTCGGCAGACAATCATTTATGGTCCTGTCTTTTTTCTCGGTGTATTTTCTGCTTCGGTCCTGGTGTTGTTATTATTCTTAACATCGAACAAGGCGGTCGGTATTTTTTTGTCCAATCAATTTCGTTACGATTATTATCAATTATGGGATAACCAGATTGCAAAATCGCCTTATTTTGTAGATTGGAGCGGGATTGAATTGGATGCAGGTTCACTTCGATCTCAATATTATATTCGCAAGCACCGGCCCAGTTTTTATTACTCTTATTTCGGCATTAATTTTAAACCTGACCGCTGGTCTACCTTCCTTACTTTGTCCCCAAAGGTTAAATTTGCAGGTTATGATCAGCATTACTTCAAGCGGTCCATTGACTCAATTTTTGAGAATCCAGAATTTAATCTGCAGTCGCGTCCTGTTAAAAAAGTTAAAGAGAAATGGTTGGCTTTAAAGAAAATTGATGTGTTGTTTGAAAAAATCCAATTGAGAAATATTTGGATTGAAATGGTGCAGGCCGGATGGGATTTTCGAATCAAAGAAGTGCTGGTAAAAAACCTTTACATTAAAAAAGGGCAAATATTTTTTGACTCTTTGATGATGCTTGGGCCGGATTTTGAATTGCATGCATCCCGGCCTTATGTTCGAGGTAAGGTTCAATCTGGCAACCTGCAATTGAATTTGATGCCTGCGTATGGCGGAGCATTAAAGCAGAGGATTGCATTGGTGGGGAATTTTACCAGTACCTTAAATCACCTGAGATTTAATTTGGTGGGTCTGGACGGTCGTATCGCCATCAAGTCCGATGAGCAGGGTCAACACAGATTGATCTTTAAAGATTTCCCGGTGGACGATTATTTTCCCGATGCAGGTTTGAATAAAATTTTAGCAGCTGAATTTGTTTTCGGGCGTGAATATGATTTTGATCCTGGTGAGTGGATGGTGGATTTGGCTCAGGTCGCAGTAAATGGTGATACGTTTGAAATTACTCCTAAGGTGTACATGATTAAAAAAGAGCAAGAGGGTGGCGACCCTCAACACCGAATATTTCTATACCAGGCGCGTTTGAGTGGCATAACTCAAGATCGGTCAAAAGTTTTAAATTGGGTTTGGGAGAGTGTGTATTTCCCGAAAAAAGAAATCCCGGCTTGGAAACTTGTAGGTTCTGCCAAAACAGAAATCAAAGTCAAAGTTTCGACGAATTAAATCTTTCCCCGCAAAAATATGAAAATCATAGCCATTCTCCTCGCGGGTTTTTCTTTCCCAGTCTTCCTTGGCTATTTTATTTTTTTTAATGACAAAGCAACGCCATTGTTGACGCTGGCCATCGTTTTCTCGGTGGCACCTGCATATTGTTGGCGCAAGACAAGGTCTTTGACCCTGCCCATTATAGGATTGCTATTCCTTCATAGTCTTTTTTTTAGAACGTATCTCAATGGGGGGGTATCGCTTTGTCATGATTCTTATACAGCAACAAAGCTGACGTCATTTCTTAGAGAATGGCATGTGGAGGGATTTGATTTAGGTTGGAACCCTTTTTTAGGTGCGGGACAACCGTTGTATTTGTTTTCAAATTTTTTACATTATTTAGTGTCAGAGTTTTTTATTCAATACAGCAGAATTTTTGATTTGGAAATCAGCGACAATCAATTGAACAATCTGATTTTCATATCGGGACATTATTATGCATCCGTTGGATTGGTATTATTACTACGATTATTGGTTTCCAATGCGGTTCTGACCTTATTTGGAATGAGTGCCTTTCTGTTTGGAGGATTATTTTATAATAATATTGTCCAACACTATGCGACTCAAATAGTTTACCCAATTGTTTATTCCCTGTTTTTTCTAGTTCATTTTTTAAAGTACCGCAGGGTATCCAGCCTGTTCCTTTTCTTTTTATTTTTTGGGGGCTTCGCCAATAATTATATTCCCGTTTACTTTGGGATTCCGTTGGTGCTGTTTTTCTTGTCCTGGTGTGTTGCCCAACCAACCAATGGGTTGCCTTTGAAGCAGTGGCTACAGGCGATTCGTAAAAAAATATTCACAATACCTTTGCTAGCGAAGATTCCACAGCTTGTTTTGTGTGGGATCATCTTTTTGATTACAGCCGGCCCCATTGCTTTTTTGTACCTTGAAATAGGTGACTATGTGAGTCCCACTCGTGGATTTAATGAGGCAGGAGATGTTAATACGCAGGGATATGGAACTCAAGGATCAGTCAATGCTCCATTGACGGGATACAAAATTTTGTATGAAAAGAAAGGTGATCCCGGGCGCGGCGGGATCCCGTTTCATCATACAAGCTTCATCGGGATTCCCACGTTCTTATTTGTTGGGCTTCCTTTTTTCTTATTGCTTCAAAGGACGAAAAAGGAAAATTCATTTTCAGGTTATAGAGAATTCTGGTCACGTGTTTTTGCGATAGCACTGGTTGCGGTCATGATAATGGGTGCGGGTAAAGACTCTTCTTTTTGGAGTGTCTATGTGGATTATCTGCCCTTTGGCAGTACCATTCGTCATTCAGCAGGTTTTGCGGCTATCGGAACTGTATTCGTTATTATTTTATCGGTTTGTGGTTTTCATTTGTTTTTAAATCGCCATATCCCATTTTTTCAGAAGTTGTTATCTCTTGGATTTGGTTTGATGTTTTTGATGTTTGCTGATTTGAACGCCATAGACGCGAGTGTGACAGTGGTGTCAGGGCTGGGTCTCCTGGTTACCCTATTTATTATCCATGGTAAAAAATGCAAACAGTCTGTTCTAACTTTCATACCGCTCTTTTTTTTACTCGTATTGTTTGTTGATCTTGGCGTTTATACCTTCAAATACACCTCTTTGGGATTTTGTGAACTCCGTGAAGAGCCACCAGAAACGTTTGTTTATCCTCATATCTGGAAATCAGTATGTGATCCGTGTACAGACCCGATTCCATTCAATCTTCACCCAATAAGAGACAAGGAAATTATATGGTCGCACCCCAACGATGATTTTATGTTTTTGCTTCAGAAAAATTTTGGGACTTTTTTAAAGGATGTGGTTCGCCCCATTGGAAATTTACAAGGCGACCTTTTTTATATCTTGCGGAATAAGGAGGATTGGGACCCCACCCAGTTAAAAACTATTCCTGACCCATCAAGTTCATTTTTAAAGTTGCAGTTGCCAGAATTTGGAGAGATTGAATGGGCTGAAGAGGTTTCTCCAAACAGGATCGAGATTGTTGTATCTGCGAGAAACCCAGCATGGTTGCTCAGGATGGAAAATTTTCACACGAGTTGGAAAGCATTTGTTGACGGGGAGGAAGTGGATATTGCGAAAGTGAAACCAGATTTTCAGATGATCAGGCTTCCTTCAGGAAGACATCGTGTGGAATTCATATTTACATCAAACTATACAAAGATTAGGAATGCTTCTTTATTTGCAGTGACGGCAGGTTGGATATTTATGTTGATCTGGATGGGGAATGGCGCAGGTGAGATTACGATTCGAGGAGGTGGACGATTGACTGAGAATCAATGTGTCTGGATATTGAATTCTATCCTTGGGGCTCTGTTAATCTACCTCTGGCTTATTTGAGAGGGAAATATTTGTCGTCATTGCTGGCATCAAGGCAAATCACTTTCCGATAGAGAAGCGGGGAGCAGGCTGAAGCCTGCCGAGTTGTCTGCGGGTGTCAGGGATTGAGTCTTTTGTTTTTGAATAGAATTTAAAAATTCCTGTGTTTCATTAGCCAACTGGGTTTGTCTCGATCTTGAAAATAGGGAAAAAGCTTTGCGCCCGTAAAGTTCGGCATTTTTAAAGTCACCCATGCCCTCATAAATTTCTCCCAGAATCATGCTCAAACGACCATCCAAAGGGCGTCTTTCCAAAGCCATCTTATAAGCCACGATGGCAAGCTCTGCTCCACCAGGAATCAGATCGGAATCTTTTTTAAATAACAGCGATCTGTCTGCTCTGTTCAATGAATCCAGAAAGCGTTGCGAGTCCATATAAAGGTTTCCTAATTGCATCAATGCCGGGGTTTCTGAAACCTGCCGGCGCACCAGTTTTTGCTGGATGCCTTTGATCTCAGTAGAAAATTTTCGCAGTACGGCTCGCTGGCCTTCGTGGCGTTCCTCTTCGAGCTTGCGCAAGCGTTCAAGTTCTCTCTCCTGTGCAAGGTCTTCCTCGTCAAGAGCTTCTTCCGCAAGAAAAATATCTCCTGCTTCGAGTTGTTTGAAACCACGTATGCCTGCAACAGACTTGGCTTTCCGTCCTAAATTTTGTTCAGCACCTTGACCGCCTTTTTCGCCCTCTACCCCGGCCTGTTTCGCAAGTGTAAACTTTCGACCTCTGGTTATACGCTCAGCTTCTTTTTTTTGGCCGGATGATTTGGAAATTTGTTTTTTTTCTGTCGAAGATTGTCCTCGTAGTTTTATTTGAGCACTCTCTTTTCCAATCCGGCGTTTATCCCGTCTTAGTTTATCATTGTATTTAGGAGAGGCTTGACGCTTGAGTCTATTGGTAATTTTTGTTTGTTGTCTCTCTTTAATTTCTTTTGTATTGGTTTTGGCGACACGCAATTGCCGGTTCCCTGTTTTCCGTGCATTTTTGATCACGGATTCTTGTTCGAGTTTCTCTTTAATCAACTGTCCTCTGTTGGCAATCTGATTATCAATCAAATTTCTTTTGACCTTTTCGCCAATATTATGTGATTGGGTTTTATGTTTCCGCATTTCGTCCAAAACAGAAGAAGTATCTGCAAGAGATGTTTTTTTCGCATCCTGGGCGATCCCGCGAAAAATTTCTTTTGAGTCTGCCAACACATCAGAAGTGCCTGCAAGAGCAGATTTTTTTGCATCATGGGTGATGTTTAGAATCTCTTTTTTGGCTTTTTCTTGTTCGATTCGCGCCTTTTGCAACCCAGAGGCAATTTCTTTTCTAACTTCTTGTAAAAGCCGTTGTTGTTCATTTTTATCGATCGCATTATCGGTTTTGGATTGCTCAAGGATTTTTGCATTTTCCTCATTTATTTTGTTGTATTCACTTCTGGATTCCACGATTGCCTTGTTCATCTCGTCAGTACTTTTGGCGGAAATATCTTTTTGTTCCTGTAATGCAGCGGCGGCATCTTCTTGAATTTTTTTTGCAGAAGATTTGTAATCTTCCAGATCCTTTTTTGTCTTTTCTCTTTCTTTAATCGCTTCGTTTCTTACTGTGTTTAGAATATTGGAACTGCCCCCTTGTTCTTGAGCCATTTCCCTTTTAAGCTCGGCCATTTCTTTTTTTAGCTTTATTTGTTCCAGCCGGATTTCTTCTTTGATTTCTTCAATCAAAGCCTTAACTTCTTCTTTAATTCCATCCAGTTCTTCTTTCAGAGCTTGTTTTTCTGCCTGTTCATCTTTAGGGATGGCCGCAAATGCGGTCCCTGTATGAAGAAAAACGAGAATAAAAGCAGTGATCAATGGGATGAAACGAATCATAATTTCATTGGGAGTCGTATGAGCTAATGTTTTAGTCTGAATACGTTTTATTGTGTGAAATACTCCTGCTTGCAAACCACTGTACTTGTAATTGAGTGTTTTGCGAATGAAGTCTTATCTTACCAAAGTATCGGCACTTGAGCGAAAACCTTGAAAATGGAATGTCTTTTTAAAGGGTAGCACTTTGGCAAAGGTGCAAATTTAGAAAAAGCTTCTTTGTCTTGATAAATTAGTTTACACTGCAAGACGGTGTTTCACAATGTGCGGGCTTTATTAAAAATTACAATTGGTTTTTCACAACTCATGCTGGATCGGCTTATAAAAATTCTGTTGGTTGAGGACGATGAAGACGATATTTTTCTTTTTCGTGAGTTGATCAGTGGGGAGGAGTTGAATCCGTCTCCTATAATAAGTATCCGCCAATCAGGTGGCACCGTTCTGGAATTTTTGGACAAAGAAGACTGTGATATTTGTTTTTTCGACTATCGTCTGGGGGCCACTGATGGAATTGATCTGATCACAAAGGTGCGTGAAAAGCATTCACATATTCCAATCATCCTTTTAACAGGAATGGGCGATCAGAAAGTTGCTGTTGAGGCAATGAAGGCGGGTGCAAACGATTACCTTTCAAAAGAAAAGTTAACGGGCGAATCACTGATTCATAGTATGCGATATTGTTTGGAGATTGCTGAGGAGGCGAAAAAACGCAAGCAGGCAGAAGAAGAGTTGCGACAATCTCATTTGCAACTGATAAGTGCCCACCAAAAATCTCAGGAATCTCTCAAAAAACTTCAAAATGCTCAAAACCAGATTTTAATTTCGGAAAAACTGGCAGGAGTAGGGCGATTGGCGGCAGGTATTTGCCACGAAATACTCAATCCCCTGAATATCATTTCTGGCCATTCACAGGCCTTGATGATGGAGAGAGGGAAAGACAGTGCCTTGATGCAGGATCTTAAATCCATTATGGAAGAGATTCACAGAATACAGAAAATCATCAGCAGTCTTTTGAAGTTTTCTCGTAAGGATGGGGTGGAACTGAAGCCTGTAAATTTGAAGGCTGAACTTGAATCTGTCTTGTTAGTGGTGGAGAAAGATTTACAGTTGGGGGGAATCGTTTTGGACAGCTGTATTGGTGCTGATTTACCGGAAGCCCTCATTGATGCGGGACGTATGCGACAAGTTTTTTTAAATCTAATCAACAATGCTAAACATTCCATGCCTGCGGGGGGGACATTAACACTCACCACAGAAGTTCTCACCAAGGAAAGGCGTTTGTATAAGCGTAGCGGTAAAGTTCCATTGAACCCCAATATCATAAGAATAAAATTTTCGGATACGGGGATTGGTATTAAAGCGGTGGATATGAAAAATATATTTGAACCTTTTTTCACAACCAAGCCCGAAGATCAGGGAACGGGCCTGGGATTAGCCATTTGTCACTCTATTGTCAGCAAGCATGGTGGAACTCTTGATGTTGAAAGTGTCTGGGGTGAAGGCTCTACATTTTGTATTGATTTGCCTATCATCACCACTATGGAAGAAAATACAATCCTAAACGACTCCGAAGACAGCTCTGATTTTTAGTAAATCAGCGGGGGCAAAGCAAAATCCAAACCTCTCCAAGTTTTTTTCCCATCGCAGTTCTCTCCTTAAAGCGGGTCCGGGTAAAATTTACCGATAGTGGAATTTCTTTCCGGTGTCAATCCCCCAAATTCAGATACTTTCCATTCTTGAGTTTTTTTAAATCGTTTGTTTATGTTTATTTAGATTAATTTCTATGGTTTGGCACAAGCTTTGCTATTTGATTGGAAAAGAATATTATTCACCTATTTTTTCGAGATAATACATTGGCAAACGCAACGGCAATATTAGCGGCTTTCACTCCTAAGGCACCGGTTGAGCCGACGGCTCCAACGTCATCTCAGGATAGTTTTGCGGATGGTGATAATTTTAAAAATATTTTGAAGGATGCTGTGAATTCAAAGTCGGAACAAGAATCGAGATTCAACGATTCGAAACAGTCAGATATCAAACAGGCGGATATCAAACAAGCAGATGTCAAACAGACGGATGTCAAACAGACTGATAAAAGCGGTGTTGATAAGACGGTCAACAGTTCGACTGAAAATAAATTTTCAACAAATGATAGTAACGAAACGGTAGCGGTTGAAAGTTCTCAGGATACAGCGGCGAATACGAAGCAGGCTTTGAGTGATGAAAAGGCCTTGATAAAAGATTTGGAAAACCTTGGCTTGTCTCGTGAGCAGATCGATGCCTTACTTCAAGCGATCAAGTCGGGTGATGCGACTCAAGCATCGGCATTCATACAGAATTTGATTGCTCCGGAGCTTGGCAATTTGACAGCGGGGTCTTCCGCAAATGATAACGATCTGTTATCTCCTCAGGCAATAACCGAGCGCTTTCAACAAAATAAAGATCAAGCCATCGAGTTGGTCAAAAAGCTACAGTTGAGCCAATCTGAACAAGAAGAAGCATTAGCGGATGCGAAAGGTCAGGATAAACTGCCTTTACAAAAGCCAGAGGAGAATTCTAAACCGGATTTCTTCACTCAGTTGGGTCTAAAGTCTAATAAGGCAGAGTCATCGAAAGGCTCGGAATCTCAATCAAAACAGGCACAGGATTCGGCTAAACAAGCAGAAGTTCCGAAAAGTGATTTGGAACCTCGTATCACTGTTGCTTCAGATGCTGGTGAGAAAAAATCATCTCAAGATCAAGGGAACAGAGAACCTTTGATTGACCTAAAAATTCAGGGCTCGCAATTTTCTTCCAGCCAATCCAAGGACGGTACGGTCGGGTTGAAAGGTCCAGAAGGCATGAAAGCTACGCTGGAGGCGCCTCCAACTGTGATCCAGGCCAACGGCGAATCTTCGTCGAAGGCTACCGAAGGGGTCAAGTCTTTCATCTCAGAAACCTTCTCGGGCCGCGGCCCTGCAGATACTAAGATCGTCCAACAGATCGTTGAGAAATTTACCGTTCGATCTAATGGGGATCAGAATAATATCAAGCTGAGGCTTGATCCGCCTTCTCTGGGTTCGGTGCGTATGAATATTTCTACGGTGGGCGACTCTGTTCGTACCACGATCGTCGTGGAAAGCCATGCGGTGAAACAGGCCATCGAAAATAATATATCTCAATTGAAAGATTCGTTGAGTGCCCAGGGATTGGATGCGGAACAGATCAACGTCAGTGTGGGGGGCGAAGGTTTTAACGATAACGGAAACAATAATGAGTCTTTTTCAAAACGAGATACGGCTTCACACATTTCTTTTGAAAGCTTCCTGGGAAATGATGTTCCAGAGACTTCTTTTGTACCACCGGCAAACCCTGCGTTAACTCATTTTGTTGAAGAAAGCACTTCTTTGAGTGTGCTTGCTTAACTAATATTTTCGTATATTTGTGGAGAATTAAGTCATGGCTCAATCGGTTAATTTTGTACCTACAGACAACACAGCATCACAAATCACAGGTGCTCAAAGCAAGCAACTTGGCAAGGAAGATTTTTTGAAATTGCTGGTCGCTCAGCTTTCAACTCAGGATCCGTTGAATCCGGTCGAAGGTCAGGAATTTACCGCACAATTGGCGCAATTCAGTTCTCTGGAGCAAATGTCGAACGTCAATAAAAACCTTGAAGAGATTCAAAAATTCAATGTGTCGATGGTCAATTCCTCTGCACTCGACCTCATTGGCAAGAAGGTCAATGCTCCGGGTAATACGTTTGATCATAATGAGGGAGAAGCTTCGGCACTTTCATTCAATCTGGATGGGGAGGCCGCTTCTGTATCGATCGATATTTTTGATAGTACCGGATTAAAGGTAGATTCTATCAAGTTGACTCAACAGGGTGCGGGTCTGCAAACGGCGATTTGGGATGGCACGGATAAATCTGGAAAACTCTTGCCTAAAGGAAACTATTCCTTCGCTGTAGCGGCGGAAGACAGTGTTGGCAATGTGGTACCGACAGAGTTGTTCAGTTCGGGATTGGTAAAGGACGTGATTTTAGAAAATGACAAAGCCTATGCCGTAGTAAATGGCCAAAAACTTGATACTAAAGATATTACAAAAATAAGCATCAACCAATAGGATAGAGGAGAGACGTTATGGGAGGATTGGTCAGTTCATTATTCACTGGTGTCAGTGGGTTGCTTGGGAATTCCCAGGCGATGAACATCATCGGTGATAATATATCCAACGTGAATACGGTTGGTTTTAAGGGGAGCAAGGCGGTTTTCAGTGATATCTTCAGTACGATTTTGACCAATGGTTCAACGACGAGCCAGGTGGGACGTGGTTCGCAGTTGCAGGGGGTTCTTCAATCTTTCAGTCAAGGTTCGTTTGAGGCTTCGTCCAATGCTTTGGATTTGGCGGTGGATGGTAGTGGTTTCTTTGTAACCAATAATGGTACTTCCAATTTCTACACACGTGCGGGCCAATTTCGGTTGAATGAAGGTGGTTTGGTTCAATCGATCACGGGTGAGATTCTTCAAGGTCAGCAAATTACTAACGGGGTTACTTCGGCGACAGTCAGTAATATTGATCTTGCGGGTGTGCAATCCTCTCCACAGGCATCCACTTCATTCACTTTGGGGGCTAATTTGGATGTTTCTGCTTCGGCGGGAACAACTTTTACTTCGCCTATCACCTTGTTCAATTCTGTGGGTGATACCACGATCATGAGTTTCGCCTGGACCAAGGCGGCAACACCTTCCAATACCTGGGGTTTCAATTTATCTTCCAGTTCAGGTACGGTGGCTACGGTCAATGGCGGTGCGGTTTCTTCGGGATCGGTTACTTTTGACAGTTCGGGTGTGTTGTCTTCTGTGACGGCTGGAGGATCGGCACTTTCATCTCTTGCCGATATTCCTATTGTTATCAGTTTTACTGGGAGCAACCCAACGGCGGCAAATTTGAGTGTGAATTGGGACATTGCGACGGCTTCCGCATCGAATGGAAAGCTGACGGGCTTTGCCGCAGATTCCAACAACAACTCTCTCGTTCAAGATGGTTTCACAACGGGTACTTTGACGGGTCTTTCGGTGGATGGTGAAGGAAAAATCAGTGGCTTGTTCAACAACGGTCAAACGGAACAGTTGTTTCAAGTGACACTGGCAGATTTCCTTGCGCCTTCAGGACTCACTCGAAGAGGATCGAATTTGTTCAGCGAATCTCAGCAGTCTGGTCAGCCCACATTGGGTTTTGCTGGGTCGGGTGGTCTGGGTAGCATCATTGGCAACACGCTTGAGCTTTCCAACGTCGATCTTGCGAGCGAATTTGTTACGATGATTCAGACTCAACAGGCATTTCAGGCCGCTGCACGAATCATTTCTACAACGGATGATTTGCTGACGGAAACGGTCAATCTGGTAAGATAATATTTTACTTCATTTTAAAGGCGACTCTGGACTTGAGGTTCAGGGTCGCTTTTTTTATTTGATTTATCCGCGTTACTCAGTGATTTGTTATTGGCTGAGCTGTACTGCATCTGTTAGATTAAGTGCATGAACAGGGATTTGCATATATCCGAAGTTAAAAACGCCACATCTCTCCGCTTCAACACACTTTGGAAACAGAATTACCAGACGAATCATTCAGCGATTCTTAAAAATCCGGGCATTCTGGTTTTGCGAAAACGTTTTGATGGGGTTCCCGGGATTGTTGTGGGTGCGGGGCCTTCTCTGGAAAAAAACATTGCTCTTTTAAATCGGGTTTCTGGAAAGGCTGTCATCATCGCCAGTGATGCGGCTATGAAACCGCTTTTGCAACATGGCATCATTCCTTCCTTTGTCATCAGTCTGGACCCTCAAGATGATATTTTAAAATTTTTCACAGGTGAGAATACGCAGAGGATGATTCTGGTGGCACCTTCTGTGGTTCATCCGCGAATTTTGGACCTTTGGGCAGGCCGGGTACTTTTTTATCATCAACATGCGCCAGACATATCTGTTTTGACTCAAATTCAGAATTTAAGTCCAAAGATTGGTGTTTTGACGCCCGGTGGCACGGTGCTATCGGTGGCTTGCGATCTTGCTTTTCAAATGGGCTGCAATCCTATCCTTTTTTTGGGTCAAGATCTGGCTTGGGCAGGCAAAACAACTCATTCTCGCCTGGGCTCTGCGGGGGATGTTCCGTTTGAGTCAACGTTGATTCGTCAGCAGGAAAACATTGTTTATGAGGAGGATATTTTTGGGAAAAAACTCGCGACACTTAAAAGCATGTCGGTGTCGAAGGAATGGTTCCATTGGGCCTTTGCCAATTGGGATCGGGGCACTCCCATCACTTATCTTAATTGCAGTGAGTCGGGAATTATGAAAAAGGGTTGTGTGGTTCTTCCGTTTCGCGAAGCTATTTACAAGTATTGCCGTAAAAAAGTAAATGTCGAATGGACGTTAAAAAAGGCACTCAAATAGGTTGTCTGACTGACTGGATAGTGCAAAGGCTTTGTCTGTTTTAAAGAGAAGTTTTTGCGCATCGTACCCCTTGCCATACTTTGAATATCTCTGGAGGGTCATTGAAGCGATAAGTTGTTCTCATATAATAGGCTTTGTAATACCAGTTCCCACCGCGCAAAACTTTGCTGTCTCCCTCATCGGGGCCTTGTGGGTTTCGCTCTGGCGAGGTGCTGTAATAATCTCCTGAGTACCAGTCGGCAACCCATTCCCAAACATTTCCTGCCATATGGTGAGCACCGTAAGGTGATTTCCCGAGCGGCAATGCGTCGACTTCCTCCATCGCTTTGAATTGATATTCGGAAAATTTCCTTCTGAAGGTAACGCGGTCATTTGTGGGAAACTCGTTGCCCCAAGGGAAAATCCTTTCGTCGGTTCCACGTGCGGCTTTTTCCCACTCGGCTTCGGTTGGTAATCGTTTGCCTTTCCAATTGCAATAGGAAGCGGCTCCATACCAGGATATTCTATTGGCGGGGTAGTGCTCCAGTCCTTCTCGTGGGCGATATTTTCCTTCTTCAAAAACGATGGTCACGGCAGGCCCTGGTTCGAAATATCGCTTTGCGTCTTCGGGATGCGAGTTTAAAAATTCAGAAAATTCCTCTGCGCTTGCTTCGTAAGCGTCTATCCAGAAGGTATCCAAAAATACTTTATGGACCGGTTCTTCATCGACATCGCCCCATGATTCGTCATTTTCGATAACGAATCCCATGGTGAATTCTCCTTCGGGCACTTGAACCATGGGGGAAGAGTGGGTGCATGCTGACAGGAGGATCAGACAAACAAGGCTGATCCAGTTTGTGATATTGAATTTTAAAAATTTCATGTTGATGGAGGGAATGAAGTCAAATGGCTTTGCAATTTCTTTCAACCATTAAGAAGATATCATTTTGTTATTTGATGTGGGAATCGTCGCAGAAAGGGCGGTTTTTTGTTTTAAAGCATTTACAGATTTTGTAGGTCTTGTTTTTATCCAGTGAAACGACGACCGGTTCTTTACCGCCACCCAATGTATGGTGGGAAGCGTCGCAATAGGGCCAATGCCGAGATTGCATACAAGTGCAAACCAGAATTTCTTCTTCGCCGGTTAATTCTTCTGGTCCAATTTGATCGGTCATAATTCTTTTTTTAATAAGTTGGTTTCAATGTTTTTGCATTGAATTGCAGGGCTGTATTCAGTCCAGCTGGGGTTGTTTGCTAGGATCGTCTTCCACATCTTCCATTTTCTTATCAAAGAGTTTGTGAGACAAGATCCAGGAACCCCAGGCAACGCCGATAACCGTTCCTCCTCCAATGGAAGCCCATAATGTGGTGTTGCCTGATTCGGACATGCCGCGTAAGAAAACAAACATTCCCAGGGGCAGGGACATTACAAAGCCAAAACAAGTCAGTAACATGGCACTGCGGGCAAAGTATTTTGGGCGTACGTCTACATTGAGCTCTGGAAGGTATTTGTGGTTCTCTTCATTTGCCATGTCCAGAAGTGGTTCTTCGCCTTCACATTTGGGGCAGAATTTACCGCCCCAAAATGAATTTTTACATTTCAAACAAAATTTAACCATCGTCTAACCGTCGAAGAATGTAATAGATTTTTAGGAATGTTACCTGATTTGTACGCAAAAGATCAATGATGAAGTAAAAAGCGTGCTGTGTGAGGGGTGCGACCGGAAAACTTCGATGCAGGTTTTGAACGGATAGGGAAGGAAAGGATGGAACCTGGAAGTTTTTGAATAAAAGTTTTATCGTTAAAAATCAGGCGGCCTGTAAAAATGCACCCGAAGAACTTTTGAATTTTGGAATGATCTGATTTTTAAATAGATCGTCCAACTGCTGGTGGGTAAGGCCTGTGATCTTAAGTGAATTCTGATCTAAAACAGGGGGAAGCGGTTCAATGGTGCTTCCAACGCAATAAGATTTAGTGTAATGATCTGCAAGGTGGATAATAGAGATTTCCAGTTTGAAATGGTTTGCTCTAGTGGGTTGATGATGGTATCTGGCAATTTTTTGGTAAAGAAGTGGCAATCCCCAGGTTTGTAACAAGCGTTCTCCAACTAAAGAATGATCGAAACCGAGTACAATCCATTCGGCATCATTCAGAGGCATTTTTGTTTCTATACAATGCTTGACAACTTCCTCCACTTTCTCTGGAATTTTAAGGCATAAAAAAAGCAAACCAGCGTTATGTAATAAGCCACTAATAAAAATTTTTTCGTCTATGGATTGAGATTGGTTTACTTGATCTGAGATTTCTCTGGATGCGAAAGCACAACACAAACTGTGCTCCCAAAAAGCGCGCATTGAAATCACCTTATTGGACATTCCTTTAAATCTTTCAACGAGGAGTGTGGAGAAAGCTAAATCTTTTATTTCGTTTAATCCCAGAATGGTCAGTGCGTGTGAAATAGTTTCGATTTTACTTGAAGGGGCATAATAAGGGGTATTCGCAATAGACAGTAATCGCGCTGTCAAATTGGTATCCGTGCGAATAACGTTTCCAATATCATTGAAGGTACTGCAAGGATTATCAACGACGTCCTGAAGTTGATAGAAAATATCCGGCAGAGTCGCAATTTCGATCTCTCCTTCGAACAATTTATTAAATTTTGACAAATTTGACACGAGGTATTTTCCCGCTTTCAGTGTCGTACAGACAATAAGAAGCCTATTTTTTTATAGCTATAAACGACTATTATTGTATACCATTTACATTATTTTAGACTCTTTGCGGGGTGGTTACAATAGGTTTTTAAGCAGTTTCGAAGGCGTGAGCTTAGGAATTTTTTATGCTCAAATAGATTGTTATCAGGTGAGTTTCAATTTTTTAAAATTCGGATGATGTGGACAGGCAGATTGTGTTGGATTGATTTCAGTATGAAAAATGTACATGGTGTAAGTTTTTATTCTTATTGACCGATAAGTTTTATAAATAAAATTTTGAAGGGAGATAAGTGATGGAGGACTTGGTAAAAAGTGAGGAAGCAGGTCAAAATATGTGGTCTCCTAAACCTAAGTCCAGGGAGCATGTAGAGGAATTATTGCGAAGGCAAAATATCAACACGTTTGTTGAAATTTATGGAAAAGATGTTTTTAAAAAATTTAGAAAAAACAGGGTTCCAATTTCCAAACGGACTTGAAAAAAATTTTTTATCTGAAAATGACTCTACATGGTATGAAAGATCAGAATCTTGATCTCTGTTAATTAAGATTAGTTTGGATTTTGAAGAGCTACGCAGGCAAGCTTTCCTGTGTGTTTTTAAATGCGGGGAGCTCTAAAGTGAAGCAACTTCCCTCATCAAGTTTGCTTTCTACTTTGATTTTACCGTTCATGATTTCAGTCAATTTTTTTACTGTTGTGAGACCCATTCCGACGCCACCCACAATTGTTTTATGATGTTCCTGTCTGAAAAATGGCTCAAATATTCGTTCGGTAAGCTCCTGAGGGATTCCTTCTCCTGTATCCTTGATTGAAGTTAACACGAGTCCATCCTGCTGACTCATGTCCACCGTCACATTCCCTGCTTCCTTGTTGTACTTGATGGCATTGAGTAAGAGAGCGATCAGAATCTGTTTGATGCGTCGTTTCTCACCTTTCACAATAAGAGTTTCATTGGTCGTGGCATTGTTGATGAGAGTTATTTGCCTTTTTTTTGCTTCGGGAGCGACGGCGTCGAGGGCTTCTTCAAGTGCTGGTTTTAAAGAAACTTTTCCTGATAGAATCTTTAAGTTTCCCGTATCTAAATCAGTTACATCGAGAACCTCTTCAATCATTTTGAGTAAATGTTTCCCGGCATCTATGATTAGATTCATGTGTTTTTTTTGTTCTTCTGTCAACCCTGGGGGCTGGCTCATTTCCAATAGTTGAGCAAAACCAAGCACTGAGTTCAAGGGTGTCTTAAGCTCATGGCTCATTCGAGACAGAAATTCTGACTTTGCGATACTATCTTCTTTGGCTTCATGCATTGACAGAATCGCATTTTTCAAATCTTTTGTAATTTTATGCAACTGCAATTGAGTTTCTATTCGGGCCAGCAGTTCTTCCATGCAGAATGGTTTTGTAATATAATCGGCTCCACCAACGGAGAACCCTTCAACAATATCTTTTGTCTCTATTTTTGCAGTGATGAAAATGATGGGAATGTCCCGGGTGGATTGATCGGCTTTAAGTCTTTGACAGGTTTCAAATCCATTGATTCCGGGCATCATGATATCGAGTAAAATAAGATCGGGCTGGGTTTTGGGAATTGTTTTCAGTGCGATTTCACCACTTGGTGCCATCAATATATTAAACCCGTAGTGAGTCAATGTTTTTTTCAGAATATCCACATTGGCAGGTGTGTCGTCCACGATCAGAATTTTCATTCCAGTGAACTCGTGTTTTAATTTTGGCATACCTGTTTCCTGTAATTTTTCTTCGCCGGGTATTTATCTTGCTGACTTTTCGGTTTGTTATGTGTCAAAAAAACTTTATTTTTTAGAAACAATAGAATCAATTTTCTCGATGAATTGAGGGATATTGATTGGCTTTGGAATATAGTCCTCAAATCCTGCCTTCATGGTTTCTTTGATATCGGTTGCCATCGCGTTGGCACTGATGGCCATTATCGGGATTTTAAAAGTCAAAGGATTCTGTTTGAGTATTCTGCATGCTTCGATACCGCTCATTCCGGGTAGGTTGATATCCATTAAGATAAGATCTGGTTTTTGGCTGATGGCAAGTTCAATACCCGTATCAGCATTTGTAGCCATAATCAATATAAGGTTTTCTTTAATCATCAAAGCTTGTTGAACCAGTGTCATGTTGGTGGCGTTATCTTCAATATAGAGAATCTTGATTGCTTGTTCTGAAATTTCTGGAAGTGCAGAGTCGGCAGGTGAGACAATTGCGAGGCCGTCTGTTTTGGACTCTGGCTTGCTAAGTCGAAATTCCACATGGAAATCACTCCCTTTCCCCGGCGTACTTTCGAAATTAAGATGCCCTGCCATCAATTCAACGAATTTTTTTGTTATAGAAAGTCCAATTCCTGTTCCTTCAATTCCTGAGGCATCGGCACCCAAACGATTAAAATTTTCAAAGATATTATCTTTTTGATCCTTTGGAATTCCTAATCCTGTATCGCTAACAGTTATCCGCAAAAAATCAGGGGTTGCCACGCTAAGCTTTACCAGAACCTTGCCATTCTCAATGTTGTATTTGATTGCATTGGAAATGAGGTTGAGCATCACCTGTTTAAAACGAATCTTGTCCACGATGATGTTCTGATTTGACAGCTCGTTTCGCTCATACTCTAAAACAACTCTGTATTTTGTTGCCAGAGGATTGGATAGCAGGATCACATCATTCAGCAAATCCCCTACAGGCAATGGTGCTAGAGAAAGATTTACTTTATCGGCCTCAATACGCGTTAAATCGAGAATCTCGTTAATGAGTTCCAATAAATGCTCTCCCGATTTGGAAATATTTTTAATGTTCTCTATTTGGTTGGGATTCATTGAGTTCTGTTGCATTAATAACAATTGGGCGAATCCCAATATGGAGTTCAGGGGCGTTCGGAACTCATGACTCATGTTGGATAAGAAATTTGATTTGGCTCGATTGGCTTTTTCGGCAGATTCTTTTGCCATGATCAGCTGATTTTCGGCATGCTTTCGCTCGGTTATGTCTTGAGCGACGGCAAAGAAGACCGTTTCAAGGTCCTGCTCAAGAAATTGCAAACGGATTTCAATGGGGTACTCAGAGCCATTTTTGCGCTTATGAAACGTTGTGAATATAATTTCAGATTTAGTTTTTTCAAGTAAAGGTTTTGTAAGAATTTTAAAATTCTCTTGAGTCATATCTCGTTTGATGTCCAATGGAGTCATTTGTAAAAGTTCTTCCATCGAGTAACCGAGATTGTCTAAAGCGGCTTTGTTGACCATCTTAAATTTGTAAGTCAACGCATCAAAAACATAAATTTCGTTTGAGGTGGAGTTAAGCACCCGGCTGAAACGAAGTATCTCCTCATCGGCATGCTTGCGTTCAGTGATATCCCGTAACGTTCCAATGTAAATCACTGCATCTTTGATTGTCATCACAGATACGCCCAAATCCAAAGGGAATGTGGAACCGTTTTTACGCAAACCGACTACTTCACGTCCTACACCTATGATTTTGCTTTTACCGGTTTCTGCATATTTTTGAAGGTATTCATCGTGCTCGCTGTGATAGGGCTCGGGCATGAGCATCTTGACATTTTTCCCAATCATCTCAGAACTCGAATATCCAAACATTCGTTCAGCGGCAGGGTTGAATGTTTCTATTTGTCCTTTGAAATTGATTGTTATCAGACCATCCAGAACATTGTCGGTGATACTTTTGAGGTAATACTCTTTTTCGAGAATACTTCGTGTTACATCCTCAACACGATCTTCAAGTTTTGAGTAAGCTTTGATCAACTCGAAATTGTTAGATTCCAATTCCTGGTTTTGAAGTTCTATTTTTTTATTAAGGGATGCAATTGAAAGTTCTCTTTCCTTGATCAGTTTTTTTAGTTTTAAGTGTGAATGAACTCTGGCCAATACCTCCTCTTCGTGAAAAGGTTTGGTAATATAGTCCACCGCTCCAACTGCAAATCCGTTGAGATAATTCTCGGTTTCGTTGCAGGCAGATATGAAAATTATGGGAATATCCTGAGTTGTTTGATTTGACTTGAGTCTGCGGCAGGTTTCAAAACCATCGATTCTACCTGGCATCATAATGTCCATTAGAATCAAATCAGGGAATGTCTTGCCTGCGATTTCAAGAGCAATTTCGCCACTGGGAGCAAAGGAGATATTTAATTTCATGAGGGTCAGCATACTTCTTAACACAGTGATGCTGTTCGGGTTGTCATCTACAACCAACACCTTCATCCCCGTTACTTCGTCAAAAGGTACGGTAAATTTTTTATTGGATGAAATGCCTGATGTTATCGATTTGTCGTTTCCCAACACTTTACTGAAAGTGGCTGCAAGCAACTCAGGAGTTAGAGCAGACTTGGATATGAAATCATCTGCTCCGATTTCCTCAATAGAATTTAAAATGGCGGGATTGTCATGGGCGGTGATTATGATGACAGGTACTTGAGGCTGGAGTTCCTTTATTTTTTTTAAGATTGCAGGGGCTGTGCTGTCGCTTAAAAGGTAGTCGAGTAATACGTAATCAAATTTTTTGATTTTTACACACTCAATGGCCTCTGCGCCATTTTCGACCTCTTCTATTTGCATTTCAGCATCTACTTCTTTGAGTATTAGCTTTAGCAGAAAGCGAAATTCTGACCGATCGTCAATGATGAGTATTTTGCAATTTTGTTTCAAATTTACAGATCCTTAGTTCAGATGAAAATCAAACTTTTCCCTATAATTGCATCATCCGAACTGTCAATGATGGCTGATAAAAAGGCTTGGTTTTTTCTAGTTATATCAAACATCATGAAGACCTAAGGAAAGACGAAATTTTGGGTTGGGAAATTCGCTGCCAAAATAAATCGAGCATGGATAATCCCTGTTAAAAATTATCTGAGTGCTAAATAAAATCAATTTTTTGCCCGTAGTTAAATTTGCAGGAGAAGGAAGTTTACTCGGGCAAAAGACATTATACTTTCCTGACAGGGGAAACAGTTTTACAGCTAATCAGAATCTGAGAATTGAGATTTAATTTTCAGAACCTCAGGGAGAATTTTTTTAAAAGAAGTGACGAGATTGGGATCCAGTATGGTGCCGCTGACTTTTTCCATTTCCATGATGGAGTCCTCTACGGACCATGCATTTTTATACGGTCGTTCGGAAGTCAGAGCATCGAAAATATCACTGGTGGTTACAATCCTGGCTTCCAGTGATATTTCCTCACCTTTCAAACCATTGGGATACCCAGTGCCGTCAAATTTTTCGTGATGTTGAAGTGCCATTTGTTGAGCCATCTGTAGTAGCTCAGATTTATCGGCGGATAGTATTTCCGCACCAATGGCGGTATGAGTTTTCATGATTTTCCATTCATCATGGTTGAGCTTTCCAGGCTTTAGGAGAATGCTATCGGGGATACCAATTTTCCCAATATCGTGCATGGGAGCGGCGTTGAGAATCAAATCGCAATGCTCCTCACCGAGCCCGACATTTTTTGCAAGCAGAGACGAAAAGCGGCTCATTCGAATGACGTGATTTCCGGTTTCGTTATCCCGGTATTCAGCGGCGCGTCCCAATCTTTGAATAACGGAAAGTCGCGTGCTGTGCAATTCTTCAGTTCGTTCTTTTACCTTTTGTTCGAGAATTATGTTTTGGTTGCTGACTTCTTTTTGCAGTAAGTAACCTTCTAAAAGATTGTTGACTCGAGTCAGCATCTCTAAAAGGTTGATGGGTTTCCCCATGAAATCCTTACCCCCACTGCTCAATGCCCTCAAACAAATGTCATTATCTTGTTCTGCCGTCAAAATCAGGATAGGCAAGTAGGCATCTTTATTGAATTCCTTCAATTGCCTCATCACTTCGAAACCATCCAGATAAGGCATTCTTAAATCCAGCAAGATGATATCCGGGGCAAACTCTTTGTAGATTTCAAGCACCTCTCTGGAGTCAGTAGTGGCTCGAATGTTTAGATAACCGTGTTGTAACAAAACCTGGCGCAACAGTTCTACATTTCTCGGTTCGTCATCAACGATGAAGATTCGTGCGTTTTTTATTTTATTTTCCATAATTGCTTACTGTTCTGATCTTGATGAAACAATTTTTTGCAAGTCGCTCGCCAGCTTCGATAGTTCGGCGGCGGCAGACTGGGTGTCACTGGCCCCGGAGGTCGTACTCTCTGCGGCACTCGCTACCCCTGCAATATTTTCGGTGATTTCACTGCTTCCTCTGGATGCTTCCGCAACGCTTCTTTGCATTTCACTGGTGGTGGCAGTTTGTTCTTCCACCGCACTGGCAATCGTAGAAGAAATATCGTTGATCTGATTGATGACTTGAGAAATAGACGCAATGGAGTCTATCGCTTGAGTGGTATTGTTTTGAATCGCCTCAATCTTTTTACTGATATCCTCTGTAGCTTTGGCCGTTTCTTTAGCCAATTCCTTAACCTCATTAGCAACAACAGCAAATCCTTTACCCGCTTCTCCAGCCCTGGCCGCTTCGATTGTGGCATTCAGCGCAAGAAGGTTGGTTTGCTCTGCAATCGAAGTAATGACCTTGATAACTTCGCTGATTTCTGATGAAGCTGTACCAAGATCACTGACAATTGTATTTGCCGATTGAGCCATTTTAACCGCGTCACCTGTTACTTGAGCCGCTTCGTTTGCATTTTGTGCGATTTCCCGGATGCTGGAACTCATTTCCTCTGTCCCTGTTGCCACGGTTTGCACGTTTCTGCTCACTTCTTCGCAAGCGGTTGCAACCACATTGGCCTGTGCAGACGTTTCCTCTGCATTGCCCGCCATTTGCTGGCTGGTCGCCGTCAGTTCTTCAGCCGCTCCCGCCAGCGTTTGAGCTGTTTCAGTGACCTGTCTCATCACTTCTTTTTCGCGTTCCTCCAACTCCCGTCTTTCAGTGATGGATTCCCAAGTCACCATAGGACCAACATAATTACCTTCTTTATCGTTGACGGCTGAAACGATGATTGACAATAGATGCGGACCGACTTGGATTTCTGAGCTCAAGGGTAAGTTTTTTGGATCAGACAATATCTTTCTTTGATACGAAGGGTTTTGATGAAAAATATCGATGGATCGACCGATCAAATCGTCGGCTTTGAAAGGTAAATATTGTTCAAATCCTCTAAGAAGGGTTTTTGTCGCGGTATTGAGGTAGACGACATTGAAGTTTTTGTCAGCCCTTAGAATATTGATCGGAGCATCATCCACCATGGCCTTGACTTGAGTCATCTCGTTGTCGATCCTTAACCTGTCGGTGATGACATCCCAGGTGACCATGGGACCAATATAATTATTGCTGTCGTCGTAAATAGGACTTGTCAGAAGATCAAGTATTTCTGGGCCCAACTGTATTTTCGTCTGGTAGGGCAAGTTTCTGGGGTCTGACAATAGAGCTCGTTGATGGGCTGGGTTTTTATGGAAAATATCAATACACTGACCGAGCATATTTTCGGCTTTGCAGGGAAGGTATTGCTCAAGGGTTTTAAGCGTTTTGATTGAAGAAGGATTGATGTACCGAATTTTAAATTCATTTTTATCTGCAAAAATGACATTTACCGGAGCGTTCTGCATCATCGAACTGACTTCTGTGGCTTTTTGCTCGACTTTTTTCTTTTCTGTAACATTTTCCCAGTTCACGATGTAGCCGGTTGCTTCTCCCTGGGAGTTCAAAATTGCGTTGACATGAGCCGCAAGTGTGACCGTGCCAAATGAAAATTCGGCGACATGAGGAAGGGATTTGGGATTCAGCAAAATCTTCTCAATCTTGTCAGGATCTTTATGAAATTGATGGATGGATCGGCCAACAATATCATTTATAGCAATTTTAAAGGCTTTCTGAATCTCATCAGCAATGGCGGTCAATGTTTCAATAGCCTTTGGGTTGGCGTATATCAGAATGAATTTGGTGTCAGCAATTAAAACGTTTGATTGAATGCTATCAAAGGCAGAATGAAGCCCCGTTACGCTTTCCATCAACGACACATTCTGTTTCGGAGCACTACCGAACAGGTTGGAAAGGAAACCGGTAGATTTGACTGGATGGCTCGATACGTTTTGATCGCTCATTTTAAATTCCTTTAATAGACGCTAATTTTATATAAAAGGGCAGATTGGTTTTGAAATTCAGTTGAAAAAAATAAACGGTAGCCATTATCAACCGATGACGTTCGCATCAAGTTGATATTGATTTGGCGCAAATTCATAGCCGATACACTGTAACAGTTTAGGTAGATTAGCAGGACGCCTCCACTCCTGCCACAACAAAAATAAAAGATAATTATTTTTTAGCTGCTGATAAATTGACCAGCATTTGAGACGTTTGTCTTACTGATTTTAATTTTCAGTAGTGACTGCTAAAATCAAGTCTATAAATATTTATAACAGATTTTGGTTTGTTGTTTTGATACAATTGAGTCACAATTTTCTCCACTCAGCGTCCTGAAAAGCGGGGTGTTCCGCTCAAGATCAAGGTCATAAAAGGGAACTACAGATTGTTCTGTACTGCATCCTGTATTTCGGTACGAATTAGACCCGACGGAAGTCTCAAATATCTTTTTCAGCAATTTAATAAAGACTGAGAAAGTGAGTCAATCGTTGCTTGCAAAAGAAGGTTTTTGTATATCTATCAAGAGAGATATTTTTTTGTCCAAAGTTATTCTCTTTAAAATTGAAAAAAATCACAATGAACGCAGATATTTTGAGCGAAAACCACAGCCATTGATTATGGATTCTTCTATAGATATCCGCAAAATTTTTGAGGGCGTGGTGGTGATACCACATACCAGAGGTTAAAATCTATGTGGCATTGGCTTCGTGATTATCGCCGAAAAAAAATATTGGCCACTCCTTTCCCAGAGGAGTGGGATACGCTCATTCAAAGTAATATCCAATATTACCAGCACCTCAACAAAGAAGAAAAAAAGCGTCTGCAGGATCTCATCCAAATTTTTATAGCCGAAAAGTATTGGGAGGGGTGCAACGGCCTCGAAATGACCGACGAAATTCGCGTTCTGATCGCCGCCCACGCGTGCCTGATGATACTCGCGTTGCCAAACGATTATTACCGCAACGTGGAAACCATTTACGTGTATCCCACAACAATCTTTTCTTCCGAAAGACCCCTGGGTTATTTTGAATTTCGCACGACCCCAGTGCGTGGCCCCATGCCCATTCTGGGCGAGGCCCATCATAGCGGTCCCGTCGTACTTGTCTGGGACGCAGTGAAAAGAGAAACCCGGCATCCGGAACAAGGTCATAATGTGGTCTATCACGAATTCGCACATAAACTGGACATGCTCGATGGCAGTGCCGATGGCACGCCCCTGCTGGCAACTCACGAAGAATATCAGAGGTGGTGCGATGTTTGCTCCGAAGAGTACCTGGAGCTATGCGCTAAGGTGGAACGTGGCAAACCTACTTTTTTTGATGATTATGGGGCAACGAATGAAGCGGAGTTTTTCGCCGTAGTGACGGAATACTTCTTTTGCAAACCCGAAAAAATGCAACACCATCACCCAAAACTCTATCAGGTCTTAAAAGATTTTTACCGTCAAGACCCGGCGCAGAGAGTGACGAACAATCAACAAGCATAGCCTGCCCTAACCGCCGCTTCCTCAGCGAAACTCCTCTACAAATCAGAGCAAGTATCAACTTTGCTCTGCAACCCAAAATGAAAGCACGGTAAAAATGGGATGCTGTCCTCCATCCACTGCGAACGACAGCAAAAAATGAAACTACCGGGTGTCTAGAAAACCTGGGGCGTATCACTCTTTAACACTAAAAAACATTAAATTTGCTACCCTTACCGCTACCCAAAGTAAAAACGGCTTACAGAGATACTCTGTAAACCGTTATTTTATATGAAGCCAACGCGCGGAATTGAACCGCGGACCTACTGATTACGAATTATAAATTGACGTTTTTCGGAAGTTGTTGTATTCAGGCCGTTTTCCCTTATCTGCTTTATTTTCAGGTAGTTTCAGGCGTTCCATAGTTTCCACTAATTCCATAAATTCTGCCCTTTTGGATAATTTCTATCATAATTTTATCATAGTCCGACCTACTGATTCTGTAGTAGCAGGTCGAATTTATTAATTCAATTTAAAAAAATTGTAATAATATTTTTTCCATTACCCTTGCTAGTATTAACAGCTTGATCAGCATTATTAAAAGCAGCAACAATATTTTTCACATCTAAACATTCAGCAATTCCTATACTCAGAGTAATAATAAGTTTTTCCGGTTTGCCTCTCTCAGTGTATATAATGGGGTTTTGTCTCAAATCATCCGCAACCCTTTGCATCATACCCTTTGCTTCATCAAGGGAAAAGTCTTGACATAAGACAGAAAATTCATCGCCACCAAATCTATAAACCTTATCCCGTGGTCGTATTTTTTTCCTTATAACACTCGCAGTACGCTTAATGGCTTCATCACCAAAAGAATGACTATAGTTATCATTTATATTTTTAAAATTATCGATGTCGATAAAAATACATGCGATAGGAACTCCGACCGGTCTGGTTTTATTTTCAATGTCCTGCATATCTTGAAGGTAAAGACTCTTATTTCCAGTTTGGGTCAGTGGGTCCACAAAACCTAATTGATTTATAGCAGGTTTAGAAAGGAGTTCGCGAACTGGTCCTGGCCGGCAATCACATGGCAATAAGGTGCATACAACGCAAAAACCCGGGTAAGCTCTCCAAAGCGATTCACTTGGGAATTCAGTTATTTTTTTACTTTTTGGATCAATATAAAGGTTTGTCACCAGAGCAAACCACCATGCGAAAAAATCTGCCAATTCATTGTCAAAGTTTGAAGGATATAAATGATAAAACCTAATCGTTTCTGCCACTTCAGAAAGTTCTTCAATCAGCCGCGTATGCATATAATGCAAGCTATCAATATCTGAAGGTTCACTTGATTTGTTTCCCCAAGAATTTTCGTATATAGCTCTAAACATAACTTGATAATCATCAACTCTCTTTTTGCTGGCGGGATATTGATCTTTAAAAAAAATATCAAGTTTACCTTGGTCTAAATTGGATTTTTTCCCAGAAATGCATTTGCATGGCTTAGAACAACAATATGGGCAAACACTTGGGAATTTCGTAAAAATCAACCTCTCTAAATCCGCCTCATTCCGTTTTACTTGCTTTAGGAGCGCAACTGCCCAAGCAAAAATCTTAGGCAAAAACTTCTTTGCTTCATCAACATCATTCTTCTTAAATAGAAACTTACCAAATGCTCCACATACCTCTGTTAAATGGACAAATATTTCAGAGGCAGTTTTATTATAATTTTGCGAATTGCCATATATTTCATAAAGCATTTTAACCCACTCATTGAGATTTTGATCCTTGTGATAGGGCATATTATAAACCTATGAAAGAATTTTCAATTTGGTAGTGTAATTTTGTAAAAGGAAGTAGGCCCAACCCCTGCTGTAAACTTGATTGGATTAAAGTCTTTCGGCTCAACATAGTAGCATTGTGCTACTTTCAATGAGGCACTTAAAACTGAACATGCAACCGCTTGTATTTTTGATCCTGTTAATCCTAATTCAAAATTAAAACCTCTGTCCATATACCATTCTTTGTAACATCTAAATAAAAATTTAATCGCTTCATTTATATCGTTGCTATCGATTTCGCTTATTTCTGCACTGGTAAATTCTCCTGCCGCAACATTAGCAGCTATTTTTGCTAACTTCCCTCTAGGGGTTTTGCTAATTGGGGTCCCAATTTCAAATCTGTCGTATTCTTTACTTGATATCAAACCAAATAACCTTTTATGTTTTGGAGATGAAAATGCACACAATACTTTCCTTCTTGATTCGTCTGCTTCTGATGGAAGAAGATTGATTAAAGAGTATGGTTGCTCTTCCCCTGTCAAGATATTTTCCATTTCTTCCAGAATTTTGAAATGGTCATCTGATTTTCCAGCATCTAATAATTTTTCCAAGTGCGCATCCAAGGGATAATGTTGCTCGGCTTTTGTGTGACAAATCCATACTTGTCGCTTCGAAATCAGACTTTCTCTAATTGTCCCAAAAATTACAGGTTTTGCTAAACCAGTAATATCCACCATTCTTCTCTGCACAGAAGAGTCCAATTCCTTATCCCAATTATTAGAGTAATCAATTACCCTGTAATCGATTTTTTCCTTGTCCAATAAATCGAGCATTTCCTTAGATTTTCCCTCATGCTTATATTTTATAGCCAAAACTTCCTTAGGTTTTGCTATCTCTAATATCACTTTTAATGACTCTAAAGTACGTGACTCAAATCCCAGCCCAAGAATCAATTGGTCTATTGGCTTAAAGTTATCTTGCTTTGGTTCAATTGTTTCTATTAAAGGTAACTTCAGCTTTAAAAATTCTTGGTTTTCTTCTGAAAAGTAAATTTGGCTTTTGTTTTCTTCGGCGGGTTTTTCTAATTCGTCAAAAAGCGTACGCTGCCTAATTGTATTTAAAGCGTCTGATTTTTTTTCAGAAACCACAATAGATTGAATTTCGATTTCCTCTTCACTGTCATCTAAATCATCCTCATCTGAGGTTTCTTCCTTCACCAAATTTCGAAGGAGTATCTCTTTCCCCTCCTCTGAGCTTTTCATGTTCAACCAAAGTTCCAACTCTTCCCCTGACAATTCGAATCGATCACTTTCTGCTAGTCCTATATATTTAACCAATCCATAAATTTTTCTGTACGTCAGTTTAAACTGCCTAATTGGATCAGTATCTCTTACTTTTGCCCTAGGCCCGGAAGTACCCCCAGCAAACACAAAAAGACCAGCATCAATTAATTCTCGTAGTTTTCTGTACTGCTTTTCCTTGTCTCCCGAAGTTATACGAACATATAAAGAGAGATATTGACGCAATCTTTTTCTTTCTACTCGTTTTTTTATAATGTCCTGATAAGATTGATACATTAATTCATACGAAGCTTCAGCGAAGGAATCTGAATAATCCTTTAAAAACCCCTCTTGCCTGAAGTGCTTTAACCCAAATAATCTTTTAGCTGAAAACTCTTGATATGATTCCGATTGTATTTGCTTAGAAATAGGACTTTCATTTTTATAATTCCTCAAAAAGGATTCATAAAGGCTAATTACATCTCCTATATCTCCGACACACACACGAGATAAAGCAGTAATTCCGTAATACACTCTTTTTCTCTCACTTGAGGTACTTGATGATGAAACAATCGTATTCGCAATGTTGGCGAGACTAGTATCACCAAGTAATTCCGAGGGTGAAATTGGACCTTCCCCCCCTGACAATTTATCTTTTGGATGGGCAGGCCAGATCTCTGCACGCTTTTTTAAAATGTCACCTACAAAATATTTGCCACCATTTTTTTTACTCTTTATTTTCCTGTAAACTTCGGCACCAAGATCAAACACCTTATAGTCACGATCTTCACCAGGCTGCTCCAACTTGCCTGGTACATCAAAAGCAAGCTCTATAGTTTGAATTTCTGATGATATTTTGAATGCACAGTTTTGATCATGAAAAAGAAGATGAGATAATATGGGTTCAACATTTTCTTTCATCAAATATCGGGTTGAAACATCATCCAACAAAAATAGAATATATGATTCGCCCCACAATGATGAGCACTCTAAAATTATTCTTGCTAGATGAGGAAATGCTTGGGCAGATTCAATAGTAAAATCTAAGGGGATCCCATTTCTATTTAGTTCAATTTCAATTTCTAAAAGAACATATCGCAAGTCACTTAATGTTATAACGCTTTTTAATCTTGCCTTAAAATTTTCATCAAGAGGTATATAGTCAGATACTGCTTTTGAAATTTTAGAATGAGCTAAATTGCTTACTTGGTCCCGGCTGATTTCTTTTAAATGCGAAAGAGCATCTACAGCACCTTTAGCATAACCAATGTACAATCGAGCTATTTGTATATCAATCGTGTTTGTATCTTTAGATTTTTTATCTTTAGATAAAGTACCTTTTATTTCTTGAGCGGCCATATATAAGCCAACAAAATTATCCTCTTTTAATCGCTTAATAGTTTCTTCCGCATTTTCTTCGAGCCTCCTAACTGCAGCTCTTGCGTGGAATTGCATTGCTTTCAAAAGCATGGTTTTCCCACAACCTCGCATGCCAGTGATAATTAGATGTCCATGACTGGAAACACTTTTTAACCAGGCATCATCAGGGTCTACTAAAAGCTTTGGAACGAACCATGGAGCTAAAGTTTGTGCATTATAGGAGTCGCCAAAGCTACTAATTTTTAATGGATTTTTCCAAGGCGAAGAAGTAAAAAAAACCCCTTCTTTAATTTGATTAATTATATCTTCACTGTTTGGGGTACGTTGATTCTCAATATTTGGTAGTAAATTCTGGATTATGCCTTGGAAAACTCCTGCCAAGCGGAAATCAGAGTCACTCGTTTTATCTGGGTCAATTAGTAATTTTTCTGTCATTACTTTTAAATGATCTGCTATCCAATGAATATCTCCAAGTCTTTTATCTTTTATGCTTTTACTTTCGTCCGAAACAGAACCCAAATCAATTGCTATTGCTCTCAAAGTTGGGTCCAATTCACCAGCCCGCCGTGAGTCATCTTTTAACGATTTAATTAATATATTTCCACCATGGAGATCGTTGTGGTTTACTCTTTTATTTTCAAGCTCCTCCCGTATTCGAAATAAATCAATAGCAATTTGTGCCGAAGAAAGTGCATTAAGTTGTAATTTCCCTTCAAAATATTCTTCTAAAGGATTTCCATCAATATAATCTAAAACAGCTACTTGGCACATGATGGAAGATTTCCCAAAATCTAAAGAAATTGGATCTGCAATGAGATCCTTTATCCCAACCACATATTCCGTGTCACGTGCAACCTCCTTATGTTTAACGCACTCAGCTTTAAAATCTTTTTTAAAAAATTTATAAATTTCAAATGGTGCTATTTTTAAAACACATTCAGTTTTTAAAAAACCATACTCTGCAATATACGCTGATGAATAAAATCCTCTTGCAAGAGGCTTAATAATTTTGTACCCATTTATCTCTTCCGGATACTCTTTTAAAGGAAAGTCATATGGCTTGCTACATATGGGACATAAATCATTTAATGATTTATCAGAGTAATCTTCACGAGGACAGATAAAGCATGAATATCTAGCCAATTTGTACCTCCTCAAAACGAGCTTTAAATATACTCTTTGGGCCAATTCGAAAGTTTAGATTCAAATCTTCCTGAATGTCTCTTGAATTTTTATTAGTAATTCTGTAGGTAGCCAAACATTCTCCCTTCTTAAAATAAGAATCCGGTCGACTGCGCAATATTACCCCGCATGGATCTGGGAAAACACAACTGTTGGTTTTAGAGTGATTTTGAAACTTTACCAAAGTGTTCCTTAATCCCTGCAAATTCAAATTCAAGAACCCATCTGAATTGGCATACACTTTGTAGGCATGCTCTCTGTCTAGATTATTAGCTATTTCCTCAAATGCCGAGAAACTTGCCCCTTGAGCTGTCAGGTTTTTTGCAAAAATGTCAGCCAAGGTTTTTTCACTAGGCTGTTCAACCCTGTTTATGTTTAATGTTGACTTGGCCATTAAGAAACATTGCCTATTATGTTCGACAAGTTTGTTGTCAGCTTGCCCAGTAAATATTTTGTGCAAACCAACAAGGGCCTCTTTTCTGCCAATGTATTCTTGATATGGCAAGTTACCATCCGTTAAAAAACAGGTGGCTTTTAGACCAAGCTCTTTTGCAACCTTGCAAAATTCAATTGAATTTTTTTTAGCTGCTTTCCAATTCGTACCAAAATTTCCAAAATCAGACACACGGACATCCAAACCTACTCTTGTTAATCCCACTGCGATTTTTTTCGACAACAAGCTTGAAATTACAAGTGCCGGAATATCTAATGCCCCCACTCTTTTTCGAAAATTAAATAGCATTGCATCAAGAGGTGCTTGATTAGGGCCCGCCAAAAAATGAGCATAAGTACAGCTCCTAATAACTCTTTCAACTTCTTCTGGTGTCAAGTCTCCCTTGTACCCTGGAATTTGCATCAACACATCAATTCCTCCGGCGGGTCTTCCGGGAACACCTAATTTAATGACATTTGCACCTAAGATACTAAGGTAAAGGGGGCATAAAAGAGTTGAAAGGGATGATGGTCCTCCTGTTGAGGCGATGTCCACCTTTTCTTTATCGCTATGAAAACTAATTGTTTTTCCAGATCTCGATAAAGTTTCAGCAAGATATTTTATTTCTTCAGCCATTAAGGTCTCCTTTTCAGCCAAATCTACCAACTCCCGCATTGTGGAATTACTAGGATCAGCAGAAAAACTGTCAACAGCTTTTGAAAATATACTCATTTCATTCTCTAGGGACCTTTTATTTTTGTTAAGTATTCTTTAATACCCAAACCATGATATTTAACAAATTTGGGAGGTAAGGCATTACCTATTAATATAGCCGCCGCATGTTTTCCTCTTCGCAGAGAGAAATAATAATTCCGCGGAAAACTTTGAAGCAAAGCTGCTTCACGAAGAGTGATCGCTCTATTTTTGGAAGGATGAAGAAACCTACCCTTTGAAGGATTTATACAACCACCAGTTATTGTAGGAGAAACCTTATCCCAACTCATTCTCCCATAAACATCTTTAAAACCTGTTCCCTTTTTATGGCAAGCTAATTGATACTCTTCCTTTAGGCTTTTTCTACTTCCACCATTTTGGGGAATTAATTTAATTCTATTTCTCACCAATAAGCTGCGTTTTTCGCATAAGTCATGGAGAGGATCCCCACTATTTCCTGCTGGAGGCAAATGATCAATAGTTTTTCTTACAGTTTGGCTTTTGCATTTTGAGGTTTTAAAATTTAGATTCCCGTTTAATCCAGCCAATAAAATTAATCTTTGACGTCGTTGCGGAACTCCAAAGTCTGAGGCGTTTAAAATTTTCCAATTCCATGAATAACCCAACTTTTCCAGACCTTTACCTAAAATCTCAAAGTCTTTGTCTTTAGCTAAATGAGGTACATTTTCAAGTAGTATGGTTTTTGGCTTCATTTGCTTAACAAATCGAATAAATTCAAATATCAGACTATTCCGAGGATCCTTTATCTGTTGATTTCCATTTAAGGTTCTCAATGTGGAGAAGCCTTGGCAAGGAGGGCAACCCGCTAATAGATCTAGTTCTCCTTTTTTTATTTTTAAAGATTTCATTAATTCAATAATTCTTACCTTACGAATATCTTTTTCCCAAATTTTTGTAGAAGAGTGATTAAACCTATAAGTCTCTGCTGCCAACGGGTCAATTTCAATAGCCCCAATAACCCTGAATCCGGCTTGCTTAAGGCCCAATGTCAATCCACCACTTCCAGCAAATAAATCGATAGCAATTGGATGTTTCATAAAAAACAAACTCTATTTAATCTTTTAAATATCCCCATACTACAATTAATTTAAAATAGTACATTAAGATGCTCGAATAAAGGTAAATTTTACTATGCTCAATTGTTTACATTACTGTAGGTCGTAAAACGAATCTGGATCAAGAGTTGATTTTAACTAGTAATACATTGTAATCCTCCCGTAAAATAGTGCCACTTCTAACAAAAAAACTCTAAAAGTATGCGGACCTAATTTAGGGCGCTTTACAATGGCACTAAACCCTAATAACAACAAGATTAATAAAGCTAAAATCAAGAACGGATTGTTCCCATTTTTCACCCAGTTCTTAAAAAACTTTGATTTGTTTGAATTACCTAAAAATGAATCTTTTGTATTTAACCCCGAATTATTTAAAAGCTTTGAGAAGCTAGGCTTTCCCGATTGGTGCGCTTTTTATCCTCTTGACCCAGAATCAGCTAAAAAACATTTTTCATTTGTCGAAGATATGGACAAGGAAATGTCTCTGGATGCTGATGACATTGATAAATGTTTAAAAGAGAGTCAGGTAATCAATCAATATAGAAAGCTGGCTACAAAAGAACAAAAAGAAAGCAAGGAAGGAGATGATTTTTTTCTCACCAAGGAACAAGCTGATATTTCTCTGTCCTCTTACGCTTGGTTGAATTTTGCATTTATTGCGGCTCTTTTTGGAGAATCGCCATTTGCATTATTTGAAAAAGCTAAAAGTGGGGATAAGGATTCCATATTAAAACTGATTCAATTGGACAAATCTCTCATTCAATCGGATTGGTCTATGAAGGAAATTAAAAAAGCCCAGTTGTCAGGGGATCAGGAGTATTTCAAAAAACTATCAAAGGCCATAGCCACCAATCCATATAAAGCCAAAAAAGTTAATCTGAAATTGAGCCTTGTTTTGGTTTTTGGCTGGGATGAGGGTTTGAAAGAATTAACCAATATAGAACTATTTGAGTTTGTTAAAAAACTGGGAATTTATGGAAGTGATGATCCCGATTCTCTGTATAGAGAAATCAAACGGCTTGGCTTGAGAAAGAGGATAAAAAAGGAACAGGCAGACTAAACGGAACTGTACAGTATCAAAAGGGACACGTTTTGTTGATTTCGTGTCCTAACAATCGAATTGAGATTCATTCATGATTACGCCATTGGCTATTTGCCAATGGCTTTTTTTATGGCCAATTTTCACGCCCTGAGTATTGCGGGGTATTTACCAACAAAGTCGTACAAAAATTGATCATGGGCATCGGACATCTCAGCTTAACGACATCCTTAAAACCAGACATCTTTCTTCTGAAAACATTGGGAAAGATGAAGGCAGATAATTTAAGACAAAGAATTTATAAAAACTTCTGCAAACTAGAATATGCAGAGATCATGTGGGAACCGCATAAATTTGATGTTTTAACAAATTGGGATATCCCCTACACCAAGATAGACATTCGTCCAAAATACTTTGATCGTTTTTATTTATTAAAAGAATATCTGCTCGATCTATTCCCTGATGATGAAATCGAATTGGACCAATTCAATATCTCTCGCATTGAATTGCATTCAGACATTGAGAACCTTCCTTTAGATACTGTACTGGCCCGTCTTTGGGTTATGGGATACCGACGGGAAAGTGTCAGCTTCTATAAAGGCCATACCCTCTACATTGGAACCAATCCAAAAATAAGAATATTCAACAAAACCTCTCAACTATTTAAAAAGTT